>SKEO01000010.1_pt1 | contig 226768 bp, 210 predicted proteins | sample 4826801 | NCBI WGS metagenome assembly SKEO01 (sample SAMN11008807, study PRJNA524170) | human gut metagenome | biome: Human fecal sample; material: Feces; isolation source: fecal sample from pouch patient p3 | host: Homo sapiens | place: Israel: Tel-Aviv | collected 2016-02-25 | reverse complement strand
TATTAGATGTTGAAATATTGTTTAATAAGCGTATAATAATTTCTATAAATTTAGATTTTTCAAATAAGGAGAAATGTATGACTAAGCCATACTCAATTGGACTTGATATTGGAACGAATAGTGTTGGATGGGCTGTAACAACTGATAATTACAAGGTTCCGTCTAAAAAAATGAAAGTCTTAGGAAATACGAGTAAAAAGTATATCAAAAAGAACCTGTTAGGTGTATTACTCTTTGACTCTGGAATCACAGCAGAAGGAAGAAGATTGAAGCGTACTGCAAGAAGACGTTATACTAGACGCCGTAATCGTATCCTTTATTTGCAGGAAATTTTTAGCACAGAGATGGCTACATTAGATGATGCTTTCTTTCAAAGACTTGACGATTCGTTTTTAGTTCCTGATGATAAACGTGATAGTAAGTATCCGATATTTGGAAACTTAGTAGAAGAAAAAGCCTATCATGATGAATTTCCAACTATCTATCATTTAAGGAAATATTTAGCAGATAGTACTAAAAAAGCAGATTTGCGTCTAGTTTATCTTGCATTGGCTCATATGATTAAATATAGAGGTCACTTCTTAATTGAAGGAGAGTTTAATTCAAAAAATAATGATATTCAGAAGAATTTTCAAGACTTTTTGGACACTTATAATGCTATTTTTGAATCGGATTTATCACTTGAGAATAGTAAACAACTTGAGGAAATTGTTAAAGATAAGATTAGTAAATTAGAAAAGAAAGATCGTATTTTAAAACTCTTCCCTGGGGAGAAGAATTCGGGGATTTTTTCAGAGTTTCTAAAGTTGATTGTAGGAAATCAAGCTGATTTTAGGAAATGTTTTAATTTAGACGAAAAAGCCTCCTTACATTTTTCCAAAGAAAGCTATGATGAAGATTTAGAGACTTTGTTAGGTTATATTGGAGATGATTACAGTGATGTCTTTCTCAAAGCAAAGAAACTTTATGATGCTATTCTTTTATCGGGTTTTCTGACTGTAACTGATAATGAGACAGAAGCACCTCTCTCTTCTGCTATGATAAAGCGATATAATGAACACAAAGAAGATTTAGCGTTACTAAAGGAATATATAAGAAATATTTCACTAAAAACGTATAATGAAGTATTTAAAGATGACACCAAAAATGGTTATGCTGGTTATATTGATGGAAAAACAAATCAGGAAGATTTCTACGTATATCTAAAAAAACTATTGGCTGAATTTGAAGGTGCGGATTATTTTCTTGAAAAAATTGATCGAGAAGATTTTTTGAGAAAGCAACGTACATTTGACAATGGTTCGATACCATATCAGATTCATCTTCAAGAAATGAGAGCAATTCTTGATAAGCAAGCTAAATTTTATCCTTTCTTGGCTAAAAATAAAGAAAGAATCGAGAAGATTTTAACCTTCCGAATTCCTTATTATGTAGGTCCACTTGCGAGAGGGAATAGTGATTTTGCCTGGTCAATAAGAAAACGAAATGAAAAAATTACACCTTGGAATTTTGAGGACGTTATTGACAAAGAATCTTCGGCAGAGGCCTTCATTAATCGAATGACTAGTTTTGATTTGTATTTGCCAGAAGAGAAGGTACTTCCAAAGCATAGTCTCTTATACGAAACTTTTAATGTATATAATGAATTAACAAAAGTTAGATTTATTGCCGAAAGTATGAGAGATTATCAATTTTTAGATAGTAAGCAGAAGAAAGATATTGTTAGACTTTATTTTAAAGATAAAAGGAAAGTTACTGATAAGGATATTATTGAATATTTACATGCAATTTATGGGTATGATGGAATTGAATTAAAAGGCATAGAGAAACAGTTTAATTCTAGTTTATCTACTTATCACGATCTTTTAAATATTATTAATGATAAAGAGTTTTTGGATGATAGTTCAAATGAAGCGATTATCGAAGAAATTATCCATACTTTGACAATTTTTGAAGATAGAGAGATGATAAAACAACGTCTTTCAAAATTTGAGAATATATTCGATAAATCCGTTTTGAAAAAGTTATCTCGTAGACATTACACTGGCTGGGGTAAGTTATCTGCTAAGCTTATTAATGGTATTCGAGATGAAAAATCTGGTAATACTATTCTTGATTACTTAATTGATGATGGTATTTCTAACCGTAATTTCATGCAACTTATTCACGATGATGCTCTTTCTTTTAAAAAGAAGATACAGAAAGCACAAATTATTGGTGACGAAGATAAAGGTAATATTAAAGAGGTCGTTAAGTCTTTGCCAGGTAGTCCTGCGATTAAAAAAGGTATTTTACAAAGCATAAAAATTGTAGATGAATTGGTCAAAGTAATGGGAGGAAGAAAACCCGAGTCAATTGTTGTTGAGATGGCTCGTGAAAATCAATATACCAATCAAGGTAAGTCTAATTCCCAACAACGCTTGAAACGTTTAGAAAAATCTCTCAAAGAGTTAGGTAGTAAGATACTTAAGGAAAATATTCCTGCAAAACTTTCTAAAATAGACAATAACGCACTTCAAAATGATCGACTTTACTTATACTATCTTCAAAATGGAAAAGATATGTATACCGGAGATGATTTAGATATTGATAGATTAAGTAATTATGATATTGATCATATTATTCCTCAAGCTTTTTTGAAAGATAATTCTATTGACAATAAAGTACTTGTTTCATCTGCTAGTAACCGTGGTAAATCAGATGATGTTCCAAGTTTAGAGGTTGTCAAAAAAAGAAAGACATTTTGGTATCAATTATTGAAATCAAAATTAATTTCTCAACGAAAATTTGATAATCTGACAAAAGCTGAACGGGGAGGATTGTCACCTGAGGACAAAGCTGGTTTTATTCAACGCCAGTTGGTTGAAACACGTCAAATAACAAAACATGTAGCTCGTTTACTTGATGAGAAATTTAATAATAAAAAAGATGAAAATAATAGAGCGGTACGAACAGTAAAAATTATTACCTTGAAATCTACCTTAGTTTCTCAATTTCGTAAGGATTTTGAACTTTATAAAGTTCGTGAAATCAATGATTTTCATCATGCTCATGATGCTTACTTGAATGCCGTTGTAGCAAGTGCTTTACTTAAGAAATACCCTAAACTAGAGCCAGAATTTGTGTACGGTGATTATCCAAAATACAATAGTTTTAGAGAAAGAAAGTCCGCTACAGAAAAGGTATATTTCTATTCAAATATCATGAATATCTTTAAAAAATCTATTTCTTTAGCTGATGGTAGAGTTATTGAAAGACCACTTATTGAGGTAAATGAGGAGACCGGCGAATCCGTTTGGAATAAAGAATCTGATTTAGCAACTGTAAGGAGAGTACTCTCTTATCCGCAAGTAAATGTTGTGAAAAAAGTTGAGGAACAGAATCACGGATTGGATAGAGGAAAACCAAAGGGATTGTTTAATGCAAATCTTTCCTCAAAGCCAAAACCAAATAGTAATGAAAATTTAGTAGGTGCTAAAGAGTATCTTGACCCCAAAAAGTATGGGGGGTATGCTGGAATTTCTAATTCTTTTACTGTTCTTGTTAAAGGGACAATTGAAAAAGGTGCTAAGAAAAAAATAACAAATGTACTAGAATTTCAAGGTATTTCTATTTTAGATAGGATTAATTATAGAAAAGATAAACTTAATTTTTTACTTGAAAAAGGTTATAAAGATATTGAGTTAATTATTGAACTACCTAAATATAGTTTATTTGAACTTTCAGATGGTTCACGTCGTATGTTGGCTAGTATTTTGTCAACGAATAATAAGAGGGGAGAGATTCACAAAGGAAATCAGATTTTTCTTTCACAGAAGTTTGTGAAATTACTTTATCATGCTAAGAGAATAAGTAACACAATTAATGAGAATCATAGAAAATATGTTGAGAACCATAAAAAAGAGTTTGAAGAATTATTTTACTACATTCTTGAGTTTAATGAGAATTATGTTGGAGCTAAAAAGAATGGTAAACTTTTAAACTCTGCCTTTCAATCTTGGCAAAATCATAGTATAGATGAACTCTGTAGTAGTTTTATAGGACCTACCGGAAGTGAAAGAAAGGGGCTATTTGAATTAACCTCTCGTGGAAGTGCTGCTGATTTTGAATTTTTAGGTGTTAAAATTCCAAGGTATAGAGACTATACCCCATCATCCCTATTAAAAGATGCCACACTTATTCATCAATCTGTTACAGGCCTCTATGAAACACGAATAGACCTTGCCAAACTAGGAGAGGGTTAATGGCAGGTTGGAGAACAGTAGTCGTAAACATACATTCTAAACTGTCATATAAGAATAATCACCTTATTTTTAGAAACTCATATAAAACTGAGATGATTCATCTTTCTGAAATTGATATACTTTTATTGGAAACAACTGACATTGTATTGACTACTATGTTAGTGAAGAGATTAGTTGATGAAAATATTCTAGTTATTTTCTGTGATGATAAACGATTGCCGACAGCTTTTCTTACACCGTATTATGCACGTCATGATTCTAGTCTGCAAATAGCTAGACAAATTGCGTGGAAGGAAAATGTTAAATGTGAGGTATGGACTGCTATTATTGCGCAAAAGATATTGAATCAATCTTACTATTTGGGAGAATGTTCCTTCTTTGAGAAATCTCAATCTATTATGGAATTATATCATGGATTAGAACGGTTTGATCCTAGTAATCGTGAGGGTCACTCTGCCAGAATTTATTTTAATACGCTTTTCGGTAATGATTTTACTAGGGAAAGTGATAATGATATCAATGCAGCGCTGGATTATGGTTATACCTTGTTATTGAGTATGTTTGCACGTGAGGTTGTCGTCTGTGGTTGTATGACACAAATTGGTTTAAAACATGCTAACCAGTTTAATCAATTTAACCTTGCTAGTGATATTATGGAGCCATTTAGGCCAATTATAGATAGAATTGTTTATCAAAATCGACATAATAATTTCGTCAAAATCAAAAAAGAACTTTTTTCGATCTTTTCAGAAACCTATCTCTATAATGGAAAAGAGATGTATTTATCAAACATTGTTAGTGATTATACAAAAAAAGTTATAAAAGCGTTAAATCAGTTAGGTGAGGAAATTCCTGAATTTAGAATATGAGTTATAGATATATGCGAATGATATTAATGTTTGATATGCCAACAGATACTGCTGAAGAGAGGAAAGCGTATCGTAAGTTTAGAAAGTTCCTCTTAAGTGAAGGTTTTATCATGCACCAGTTTTCGGTATATAGTAAACTGTTATTAAATCATACCGCCAATACAGCAATGGTTGGACGACTTAAAGCTAATAATCCTAAAAAAGGAAATATAACAATACTAACAGTTACTGAAAAGCAATTTGCCCGTATGATTTATTTGTACGGAGATAAAAACACAAGTATTGCCAACTCAGACGAAAGATTAGTATTTTTAGGAGAAAACTATTGTGATGAACATTAATTTTTCGCTTTTAGATGAGCCTTTGGAGATTAACCAGGGAACAGTTCTCGTAATTGAGGATGTGAGTGTGTTTGCTCAGTTAGTCAAGGAATTCTATCAGTATGATGAACAATCGAATTTAACAATATTTGATAGTAAAATAAGGAGTATAAGGTCCTCTGAATTACTTTTAATAACGGATATTTTAGGTTACGATATTAATACTTCTCAGGTATTAAAGTTGCTTCACACAGATATTGTAAGCCAGTTGAATGATAAACCTGAAGTTAGATCAGAAATAGATTCTTTGGTATCATTAATTACTGATATTATAATGGCAGAGTGTATAGAAAATGAACTAGATATAGAGTATGATGAGATTACACTTTTAGAACTAATTAAAGCATTAGGTGTCAGAATCGAAACTAAGTCTTGTACGGTTTTTGAAAAAATATTTGATATTTTACAGATTTTTAAATATTTAGTTAAAAAGAGAATTTTAGTATTCGTCAATAGCTTGTCGTATTTTTCTAAAGATGAAATTTATCAAATCTTGGAATATACAAAGTTATCACAAGCTGATGTATTATTTTTGGAACCTAGACAGATTGAAGGGATTCAACAATTTATTTTAGACAAGGATTATATTTTGATGCCCTATAATAACTAGTAAATTGGTAATAAGTATAGATAGTCTTGAGTTATTTCAAGACTATCTTTTAGTATTTAGTAGTTTCTGTATGAAGTTGAATGGGATAATCATTTTGTTAGAGAGTAGATTATAAGGATTTGATAGAGGAGGAATTAAGTTGCTTGACATATGATTATTAAGAAATAATCTAATATGGTGACAGTCACATCTTGTCTAAAACGTTGATATATAAGGATTTTTAAGGTATAATAAATATAAAAATGGAATTATTTTGAAGCTGAAGTCATGCTGAGATTAATAGTGCGATTACGAAATCTGGTAGAAAAGATATCCTACGAGGTTTTAGAGCTGTGTTGTTTCGAATGGTTCCAAAACGGTGAAAAAGGTTCACTGTACGAGTACTTAGTTTTAGAGCTGTGTTGTTTCGAATGGTTCCAAAACTCAATGAGTGGTATCCAAGACGAAAACTTAGTTTTAGAGCTGTGTTGTTTCGAATGGTTCCAAAACCCTTGTCGTGGCTCTCCATACGCCCATATAGTTTTAGAGCTGTGTTGTTTCGAATGGTTCCAAAACAAGCCATATGTTGAATAAGCATGCGCAACGGTTTTAGAGCTGTGTTGTTTCGAATGGTTCCAAAACCAATTTATCATCTAACGTTAAGAAGCTCAAGTTTTAGAGCTGTGTTGTTTCGAATGGTTCCAAAACTCATTCCTCCTAATTAGAGGTAGACCGTGTAGTTTTATAGCTGTGCTGTTTATTTTACCATCTTATGATGCTTTTTTCTTGAAATGACTTCTAAAACTTTTTATAGCAACGTTTCTGTTTATCTGTTATAATAGAAATAATGATTAATTGTATAGGATTGTAAGATGGATATTCAAGAATTAAAAAAACGACAAGAGAAGATTCGTAATTTCTCTATCATTGCACACATTGACCACGGGAAGTCAACTTTGGCTGACCGTATTTTGGAAAAAACTGAGACGGTTTCTAGTCGTGAAATGCAAGCTCAACTCTTGGATAGCATGGATTTGGAGCGTGAGCGTGGTATCACGATTAAGCTTAATGCGATTGAGTTGAACTACACGGCTAAAGACGGTGAAACCTACATTTTCCACTTGATTGACACCCCAGGACACGTTGACTTTTCATATGAAGTGTCACGTTCTTTGGCGGCTTGTGAGGGGGCAATTTTGGTTGTTGATGCGGCACAAGGTATCGAAGCTCAAACGCTTGCCAATGTTTACCTAGCCCTTGATAATGATTTGGAAATTCTGCCAGTTATCAATAAAATTGATTTGCCAGCAGCAGACCCAGAGCGTGTGCGTCAAGAAATCGAAGATGTGATTGGTCTTGATGCTTCAGAGGCTGTGCTTGCTTCAGCAAAAGCAGGTATCGGGATTGAAGAAATCCTTGAACAAATTGTTGAGTACGTGCCAGCGCCAGCAGGAGATGTTGAAGCACCGCTTCAAGCACTTATCTTTGACTCTGTTTATGATGCTTACCGCGGGGTTATTCTGCAAGTTCGTATCGTTAATGGTATGGTAAAACCTGGTGATAAGATTCAATTGATGTCAAATGGTAAAACGTTTGATGTTACAGAAGTTGGTATCTTCACGCCGAAAGCTGTTGGACGTGATTTCTTAGCAACTGGTGATGTTGGTTATATCGCAGCATCAATCAAGACAGTTGCTGATACCCGTGTGGGTGATACAGTAACTCTTGCTGAAAATCCAGCAGAAGCACCGCTTCATGGTTACAAACAAATGAACCCAATGGTATTTGCTGGTCTTTACCCAATTGAATCAAATAAATACAATGACCTCCGTGAAGCACTTGAAAAATTACAATTGAACGATGCTAGTCTCCAATTCGAGCCTGAAACATCACAAGCTCTTGGCTTTGGTTTCCGTTGTGGTTTCCTTGGTTTGCTTCACATGGACGTTATCCAAGAACGTTTGGAACGTGAATTCAACATTGATTTGATTATGACAGCACCATCCGTTGTTTACCATGTTAACACGACTGATGGCGAAATGCTTGAGGTGTCAAATCCGTCTGAATTCCCAGACCCAACTAAGGTTGCAAGTATAGAAGAACCATATGTGAAAGCACAAATCATGGTTCCGCAAGAATTTGTCGGAGCAGTCATGGAACTTGCCCAACGCAAACGTGGCGACTTCGTGACAATGGATTACATTGATGAAAATCGTGTCAATGTCATTTACCAGATTCCGCTGGCTGAAATTGTCTTTGATTTCTTTGATAAATTGAAATCATCAACACGTGGTTATGCAAGTTTTGATTACGAAATTTCAGAATACCGTAAATCAAAATTGGTTAAAATGGATATTCTCCTTAACGGTGATAAAGTTGATGCGCTCAGCTTCATTGTTCACAACGAATTTGCTTATGAACGTGGTAAATTAATCGTTGAAAAACTCAAGAAAATCATTCCACGTCAACAATTCGAAGTGCCAATTCAAGCAGCTATCGGTCAAAAAATCGTTGCACGCTCAGATATTAAAGCTCTTCGTAAAAATGTGCTTGCCAAGTGTTACGGTGGTGACGTTTCTCGTAAACGTAAATTGCTTGAAAAACAAAAAGCAGGTAAAAAACGTATGAAAGCTATCGGTTCTGTTGAAGTGCCACAAGAAGCCTTCTTGTCAGTACTTTCAATGGATGACGATAACAGTAAAAAATAAAATGATTAAACAGCTGAAACCTTTTCTTTCAGTTGTTTTTTTGAGAAATTTTAATGCTTCGAGCTAAAGTGAGAAAGAGGTTGGGGGGCGAAATGTCTTTGTTTTGAGATAGTTTCATAATGAATTTGCAAGCTTTTGTTAAGAGTAATTTTAGAGAACTGTTCAAATTTTCAGTTATTTTATGGTACAATAGAATTAAAACTATACCATGGGAGAGTTGTATGAAATTACTGACAAATGTGTCACAATTAAAAGGAACTTTGCGAGTTCCTGGAGATAAGTCAATCAGTCACCGTTCAATTATGTTCGGCAGTCTTGCCAAGGGAACAACAACTGTTCATGATATTTTGCGTGGTGAAGATGTGCTGTCAACAATGCAAGTATTTCGTGATTTAGGGGTTGATATCCAAGACGACGGTAACATCGTAACCATTACAGGTGTTGGCTTTGACGGGCTTAAGGCTCCAAAAAATAAACTAGATATGGGAAATTCAGGAACATCAATCCGCTTGATTTCTGGCGTGTTAGCAGGGCAAGATTTTACGGTTGAAATGTTTGGTGATGACAGTTTGTCAAAACGCCCAATGGACCGCGTGACCATTCCGCTTCGTCAAATGGGAGTTGAAGTGTCAGGGCAAACAGACCGTGATTTGCCACCGCTTACGATGCGTGGTAGCAAAGCACTTAAACCGATTCATTATCAACTTCCTATGGCGTCTGCTCAAGTGAAGTCAGCACTTATTTTTGCAGCTTTGCAAGCTGACGGTGAGTCTGTCATCATTGAAAAAGAAAAAACACGCAATCACACAGAGGATATGATTGTTCAGTTTGGTGGCGCAATTGACGTTAATGGCAAAGAAATTCGCATCAAAGGTGGTCAAGAATTTACTGGTCAAGATGTGGTTGTCCCAGGTGATATTTCATCAGCGGCTTTCTGGTTAGTCGCAGGGCTCATTGTTCCAAATGCTAAAGTAACCCTTGAAAATGTCGGTATCAATGAAACACGTACTGGTATCATTGATGTTATCAAGGAAATGGGGGGCAAAATGACCATTTTAAACGTTGATGAGATTGCTAAATCAGCAACGATTACCGTTGAAACATCTGAACTTCACGGCGTTGAAATTGGTGGCGAAATCATTCCGCGTTTGATTGATGAATTACCAATTATCGCTCTTCTTGCCACACAAGCTAATGGTACAACGATTATTCGTGATGCAGAAGAGTTGAAAGTGAAGGAAACAGACCGTATTCAGGTGGTTGTGGATGCTCTTAATGCAATGGGTGCTGACATTACGCCAACAGATGACGGTATGATTGTCAAAGGAAAAACACCTCTCCATGGCTCTAAAGTCAGTACTTTCGGTGACCACCGTATCGGTATGATGACTGCTGTTGCTGCGCTTTTGGTGTCCGACGGAGACGTTGAACTAGAACGAGCAGAAGCGATTAATACAAGCTACCCAAGCTTCTTTAATGATTTGGAGGTACTCTCACGTGGCTAGAATTATTATTGGTTTTATGGGGTCTGGGAAATCAACGATTTCATCATTGTTAGATGAAAATTACATTGATATGGATGCTTTGATTACAGAGCATATCGGCATGTCAATCGCAGACTTTTTCGCTAAAGAGGGTGAAGCTAAATTCCGTGAAATTGAGTCACAAGTGCTTGCGGAATTGGCTGATTCTGACCAAGTCATTTCAACTGGTGGCGGCGTTGTCATCAATCCGATTAACAGAGAGATTTTAGCAAGAAATCCAGAAACGATTTACCTAAAATCAGACTTTGAAACGCTTTATGACCGCATTGAGCATGATACGGAAAATGTTCGTCCTTTGTTTGTCAACAATAGCAAGGAAGCTTTCAAAGAAATATTTGACGGTCGCCAAGAAATGTATGAAGCAGCAGCTAATCGTATTATTGAAGTGGCTGATAAAACACCTGAAGAAATTGTTGAGGAAATCGGATGACAGTTGGCTATTTAGGACCAAGTGGTTCTTTTACACATAATGTTGCTGTTAAGGCATTTCCAGAAGCTAATCGCATGCCTTTTGCAAATATCACCGAAGTTATCAAATCTTATGAAGAAGGTTTTGTGGATTATGCCATTATCCCTGTTGAAAATTCAATCGAGGGTTCAGTGCATGAAACGTTGGATTACCTTTTTCATCAAGCTGAAATTGAGGCGATTGCAGAAATCATTCAACCGATTAAACAACAGCTTTTAGCAACAACACAAACAAAGAAAATTGAAAAGATTTTTTCACACCCGCAAGCTATTGCTCAAGGGAAAAAATACATTAAAGCACATTATCCAGCAGCAAAAATTGAGATGACGGCTAGTACGGCTTATGCCGCACGTTTCATTGCTGAACATCCAGAGGAAAACTTTGCTGCCATTGCGCCAGTAGCTGCCGCAAAAGAATATGGTTTGGAAATTATTGCCCAAGATATTCAAGAAATGGATGAAAACTACACGCGCTTTTGGGTACTAGGGCATCAAAAACGGTCGTTTGATTGGGCAAAACTCAATCAAAAAGTTTCATTGGCATTGACCTTGCCAGATAACTTGCCTGGTGCGCTTTATAAAGCATTATCTGTTTTTGCTTGGCGTGGCATTGATTTGACTAAAATTGAAAGTCGCCCTCTAAAAACAGCTTTGGGAGAATATTTTTTCATCGTTGATGTTGAAAATAAAAATGATACACTAGTGTCATTTGCGCTAGAAGAATTGAACGTTCTTGGCATTGACTATAAAATCCTCGGACGTTATGATGTTTACAAACTGTAAAATCCTCTGATTTTTGATATTTAGGAATTGTTAAGCGCTTGTGCTGGCTCTAGTCTGATGAAAATGGGAAAGATATGGTATGAGATATGGCAAGAAATAATTTAAGTCGGCATGAAGAGTTAAGATATGAGTATCTTTTAAAGAATCTTGAGTATTTAAGTTTGCGTGAAAAGCAAGAATTTAACTATCTTTACAATAAAAAACAAGCTGGTGAGGTCAACGAGCCACCACGCTCTCAGCCGTCGTCTGCCTATAATGACAATTACTACGATGATTATTATGACGATGCTTATGATAATCAAGTGGATTATTATGATGACGATAACTGGACATCTCAAGGGCTTCCCAAATACCCAGAAGAAAAAAAGCAGTCGAAACGTTCCTTTAGAAGAACGAGCGAGCAGCAGGCAGAGATTCTTCCAACTTATCAAGACAATTATGAGAATTATAATGAGGCATTTTATCAAGAATCTGAACCTGTAACGCCTAAAAAAGCAAAGAAACCCAAAAAGAAGCGTCGCAAAATTCGTATTAAGCATCTGTTGAAACTTCTTGGTTTCTTGGTGATTCTTGTCATGGCAGGGATGATTTACATGTTTTTCAAAGGTGTTAATGATGTTTCAAGTGGTGAGACAAATTACACGGCGGCTGTGACAGAAACATTCAATGGTGAAGATAGCGATGACGGTACTAATATTCTCATATTAGGAAGTGACCAGCGGGTTACACAAGGATCTTCGGATGCCAGAACCGATACGATTATGGTGATGAATATTGGCAACAGCGACGGAAAAATTAAGTTAGTCAGCTTTATGCGCGATACCTTAGTTAATATTGATGGTGTTAGCTACAATGACTATTCAAATGACCAAAAATTAAATGTTGCTTTTAATATAGGAGAGCAGGATAATAACCAAGGTGCAGAACTCATGCGACAGACGTTGAAAGATAATTTTGATATTAACATCAAATATTATGTCATGGTTGACTTTGCAACCTTTGCAGAAGCCATTGATACCTTATTTCCAAATGGCGTTGAAATAGACGCCAAATTTGGTACGGTTGATGGTCAAGCAGTTTCGTCTGTTGAAGTTCCTGATGATCTCAATATGCAGGCTGACGGTACTGTTCCAAATCAAACGATTGAAGTTAGAACACAAAAAATGGATGGTCGGACTTTGCTCAATTATGCTCGTTTCCGTAAAGATGATGACGGTGATTATGGACGTACTCAACGCCAACAACAAGTTATTTCTGCCATTATCAACCAGATTAAAGATCCAACAAAACTTTTTACAGGTTCAGCTGCAATTGGTAAAATCTATGCTTTGACCTCAACGAACGTTTCTTATTCATTTCTTTTGAAAGAAGGTTTATCTGTTATCACGAGTGGTCAAGAAGGTATCGAGCAAACAACCATTCCAGCCGAAGGTGACTGGACAGATGACTACGATATGTATGGCGGCTTAGGAATTGCCATTGATTTTGATAAATATCAAGAAGAGTTAAAAGAACTTGGTTTGCGGTAGGAAGAGATATGATATAATAGAGAGGCAGTTAAGCTTCTCTATTTTTATTATGGAGAAAAGCGACCGAGAAATAGAACATTGCCAATTTAGAATTGGCTGAAAGGAAATTATGTTAAGTAAAAATGCTATTGTAGATGCTGAAATCACGGATTTATCACACGAAGGAGCAGGTGTTGCCAAGGTTGACGGTTTCGTCTTTTTTGTTGAAAATGCACTTCCAGGTGAGAAAATCAAAATGCGCGTCTTGAAAGTGAAAAAGAACATCGGATTTGGTAAAGTTGAGGAGTATGTGACAATCTCTGAACACCGCAATCAAGATTTGAATGTGGATTATTTGCGTACAGGAATTGCGGATTTTGGGCATCTTGCGTATGCTGAACAGTTAAAATTTAAACGCAAACAAGTAATGGATAATCTCTATAAAACAGCTGGTATTTCAGATGTCGAGGTGTCAGAAACACTTGGTATGGCGCACCCATACGCTTATCGCAATAAAGCACAAGTGCCTGTTCGTCGTGTTAATGGTCAGTTGGAGACAGGATTTTTCCGTAAACATTCTCATGATTTGATGCCGATTTCTGATTATTATATTCAAAATAAAGAAATTGACCGTTTGATTAATTTTACACGTGATTTGCTTCGCCGTTTTGACCTTAAACCTTATGATGAAAAAGAACAAACTGGATTGATTCGTAATTTGGTTGTTCGTCGTGGGCATTATTCTGGTGAAATGATGCTGGTCTTTGTGACAACACGCCCAAAAATCTTCCGTATTGAGCAAATCATTGAGAAAATTGTGGCAGAATTTCCAGCGGTTAAGTCAATCGTTCAAAATATTAACGATAAAAATACCAATGCGATTTTCGGTAAAGAGTTTAAGACATTGTATGGCAAAGATACGATTGTTGACAGCATGCTTGGCAATCAATATGAAATTTCTGCTCGTTCATTCTATCAAGTCAATACTGAAATGGCTGAAAAGCTTTACCAAACTGCCATTGATTTTTCAGACTTGACACCTAAAGATATTGTCATTGATGCTTACTCTGGTATTGGAACAATTGGGCTTTCATTTGCCAAAAATGTTAAAGCCGTTTACGGCGTCGAAGTGATTGAAGAAGCTGTGGAGGATGCTAAAAGAAATGCTGCGCTAAACAGTATTACCAATGCGCATTATATCGCTGATCCGGCAGAACATGCTATGGCAACTTGGAGCAAAGACGGTATCAAACCAAGTGTGATTTTGGTTGATCCACCACGCAAAGGCTTGACAGAAAACTTTATCAAAGCCAGCGTTGCCATGCAGCCAGAAAAAATCACTTATATCTCATGTAACCCAGCAACTATGGCGCGTGACATCAAGCTCTATCAAGAACTCGGCTACAAACTCATAAAAGTACAACCAGTTGATTTGTTCCCGAATACGCATCACGTTGAGGCAGTATCACTGCTTGTACGAGTTGGTGGAACAGCGAAGTAGAAGCAGATTGTTCTGCCCATGCGATAATTGTCGTAGAATGAGGAGTTAACGACGAAATGAGACGGTAACAGCGAACCGTTGAGTGCGTAGCTCTACTTGTAAAATTCTAGAAACCTTTGAATGAAAGGGATAATGAAAAGCCTTGGTTGCAAGGTTTTTTGTCGTATGGAGAAGAAGTATCAGAGTAAGAATCCAAGTAGAGTGTCTTGATGTGATAGCGTGATAGGTTATCAATCTATTTCCACAAACCCTGAGAGTATGGACTTGTTTCCACAGAAGAGGAGTTTGTGGAAATGAACATATCCCTTACATTATTACCTAGATGGTCGTTGAAGTTTGAGTTCTATATATTGATACTACATATTTTAAAGTTAGTATTTTTAAATCAGTAAAATAATATCCTTATTTTAAAATTTAGAGAAAAGTAGTATAATAGTAGAAAAGAAGAGAGTTCGTGGATGTTAATAAATATAATCTTGTTTACAATCAGAATATTGCCGAGAATAGTCACTGTCTTTTAAAAGCTTTATTCGTAAAAGGTATAGAAATATAATATTTTTTGAAGAGGTAAAGGAAAAAATAAGATCTGTTTAATTTAGGGTACTGATAAATCAGGATGGAGGTGTTTTTTTGAGAACATATGAAAATAAAGAGGAGCTAAAAAAAGAAATAAGTAAAGCATTTGAGAAATATATTTTGGAATTTGATAATATCCCAGAAAGCCTGAAAGATAAAAGAATTACTGAAGTTGATAGAACTCCAGCCGAAAACCTTTCGTATCAGGTTGGATGGACAAGTTTGGTTCTTAAATGGGAAGAAGATGAAAGAAAGGGGCACCAAGTAAAAACACCATCGGATGAATTTAAATGGAATCAACTTGGTGAGTTATATCAGTGGTTCACGGATACTTACGCTCATTTATCTCTGCAGGAGTTGAAAGCAAAATTAAATGAAAATATTAATTCTATCTATGCAATGATTGATTCGTTGAGTGAGGAGGAATTATTTGAACCGCATATGAGAAAGTGGGCCGATGAAGCGACTAAAACAGCGACTTGGGAAGTGTATAAGTTTATTCATGTAAATACTGTTGCACCTTTTGGAACTTTCCGAACTAAAATCAGAAAATGGAAGAAAATAGTATTATAAATTATATTTTTTAACTTTAAAAAATTTCATAAAAATGGTTACCAAAGGCGATAAAAGAAAAAACTATCGTCTTTTTTTTTATAAATTATTAGAACGATTAAAAATCAGAGGAATAATTTCATTCCCCACCAAACCTCCACCAAAGTTTAGGTTTTGGTAGGAAGTTGCTTAATTTTGTAAAAGCAATCCATCTAACGCTCTAGTTAAATGTTTATAAAAAGAAGCAAAAAGCAATTTCATTTTACTTGAGAGAAGGATTTTTAATTATTTCTGAGAATATAGATGATAATACTCAGGAATTAGAATTGTCTATAACATGGACTAATTTGTAATGGAGAATGAGGAATGTCAAAAGACATTAATAGTAGACTGTACATTTAAGAAGTTTTTGAAAGGTTTTACCAAATTTATGCTTCTGCACGTCAAGAAGTATTAGATTTAGTTAATTTATCAGGTACTTTTATTCCGCTTAATATCGATTCCGATAGAGAGGGATTACTTGACTATTAGATTCTTGTGGCAGAAATTGCAGGGATAATAGTTGGTTTTACTGTATTTACAGTAGATAATTAGCATGGCTATATGTAGATAGGAAATTTATTCGACAAGGGATTGGGACAAGGTTAGTTGATGGTGCTTTCAAGCAGATGAATAATACTATTTCAATTGAAGTTTTAGCAGGAAGTATTCTTGAGCTTACATTTTACAAAAAATTCGAATTTGAAATTGTAAATATAAAGACAGGTCGAATGCCAGGAAATGAAGAGTTTTCAGTTTCCGTAAATGATTTGAGGAGCAGAGTTAGTAAGTCTGAACATATTTTTGTTTTTATATGCTATAATCATCATAGAGCAGTTAATAAGAAACGAGAATAATATGTTAGTTGATAAATTACAAGAGCAGTCTGATTTGACTCCTCAAGAGCAAGTGGTTGCGTCCTTTATTTTGGAGAACATGAAAATGATTCCCTCCTTTTCTGCTCAAGGATTGGCAGGAAAATCATTTACTAGTAAGGCAACGGTTGTTCGTCTGTGTCAAAAACTAGGTTTTTCTGGGTTCCAAGAGTTCAAATTACAATTGTTAGCAGAATGGCATGAAAAGCAACGACTTGATGCATTATTGTCAGAGGAGCCAATTTCTTCCCATACAAATTTTGAGGATCTCCTAGATATTCTTCCGCAGATTTATGATAAAGCTTTAACCAATACTAGATTTACTTTAAGAAAGCAACAACTTCCAAAACTTATAAATTTTATTGAAAAATCGGATCAGATAATTTTTTTAGGGACTGGTATTTCGTATATCTCAGCACAAGCTGCTGCATTTAAGTTTTCAAATTTAGGGCTACAAGCAACCGCTATGGAATCTCTTAATAAGCATTTTCTTGCACTCAATAAAGATAAGAAAACAGTATTTTTCCTTATCAGCTTTACTGGAAAAAACGAGTCCATTCTTCAGATGGCACGTTATTTAAAACAGGAAGGGTTTTGTCCCATTGTTGGATTAGTTGGTCCTTATTATGAACAATTAAAACCTTACTGTCATGAGATTATAGAATTGCCTAATCGTGAAAGCTTGATTGGTTTGGATGTTGTCAGTAGTAATATCAGCTTGACGTATATTATCGATCTTCTATTTTCAATGTATCTAGCCAAAACATATGATAAACAAGTCAAAGTAAACCTATCTAATCGACCAAAATAAACCACATTGAACCTTTGTTACAGAAAACAAAGGTTTTTTTAAATGATTACTGGACCATTTGACCAAAATATTGAAATAAAATTGTAAGCGTTATCTGAAGTTGTTATACTAGCTCTGTCAAAAAGACATTAGGGAGGAAAATATGAAAAAATATCAAGCCTTAGCACAAGATATTGTTGAGCATATCGGTGGAAAAGATAATGTCACAGGACTTGTTCACTGTATCACACGCCTACGCTTTAATTTAGTTGATGAATCAAAAGCAGATGATGATTATCTAAAGGCACTAGATGGCGTTGTAACTGTCATGAAAAGTGGAGGACAGTATCAAGTTGTTATCGGTAACCATGTTGCAGATGTCTATGAAGAAGTTCTGCCTTTGCTGAATATTACAGATTCTAAAGTAAGTGGTCAGCCAGTAAATGTAAAATTATTCGACAGAATGATCGATACGATTTCTGGAATTTTTCAGCCAGTTCTAGGCATTATGGCTGCTTGTGGAATGGTTAAAGGTTTCAATACCTTGTTTGTTACCTTAGGTTTATATGAAAATACTAGTGGTGTCTATCAGATTTTAAATGCTGTTGGAGATGCTATGTTTACCTTTATGCCTCTGTTTCTAGGATATACGGCGGCGAAAAAATTTAAGTTGAAACCAATGCTTGGTTTAGCAATTGGAGCGGCTCTCTGTTATCCAGCGATTCAAGCAAGTAGTTTATCCGCAAATTCAGAAGCTTTGTTTACTCTATTTGAAGGTAGCGTTCTAGCATCACCAGTCTATATCAATTTTCTTGGCATCCCAGTAATTGCGATTGATTATACAGGAACAGTTATTCCTGTTATTCTAGCAGTTTGGTTTGCTTCAAAATGTGAATGGGTATATAATCGTCTCATTCCAGACTTGGTGAAATTCTTCTTTGTGCCAATGTTGACGATGTTAACCGTTATTCCAGTGACTTTATTGGTATTGGGTCCTCTGGCAACATTTGGTTCAACCTTAATTTCTCAATTTACCCTTGCTGTGCGTGACATCAGTCCACTTTTAGCAGGTGCGTTAGTAGGGGCAACTTGGCAAATTCTAATCATTTTTGGTCTTCATTGGGGCTTTATTCCAGTGTATATTAATAACGTGATGACATTGGGTTATGATAATGTCATGATGCCATTCTTTGCTTGTACCTTTGCAACATCGGCGGTAGTGTTGGGCATTTATTGCAAGACTAAAAATCAGAAATTAAAAGAGATGGCTATTCCTAACTTTATATCAGGAATTTTTGGTATTACGGAACCAGCTATTTACGGGATGTTGTTACCATTAAAAAAACCATTTATTATCAGCTGTATCGCAGGAGGAATTGGTGGTGCTTTCTATGGACATTTCAATTTTAGAAAATTTATCATGGGTGGTATGGGAATTTTCGAATTGCCTAATATGATGAATCCAGATGGAAGCATGGGGAATATTATTGTTGCTTTTGTAGGGATTCTTATCTCGATGGTTGTCGGGTTGATCTTAACTTTAATGTTCTATAAAGAAGATGAATTAGTGCAGAATGAGTCAGAAGAAAAAGATACTATTCTTTTAAGCCCTTTAGAGGGAGAAGTTGTTCCACTAGAAAGTATTGAAGACCAAACTTTTGCTTCTGGAATGCTGGGAAAAGGTTTAGCAATCATTCCAAGTCAAGGAACTTTAAAATCTCCTGTTGATGGTGAGATTATAGCATTATTTCCAACTGGCCATGCCATAGGATTAAAGAGCGATAGTGGAATTGAAATTTTGATTCATATTGGAATGGATACTGTGCAGTTAAATGGTAGAGGCTTTTCAACTAAAGTGACTGCTGGTGAACACGTTCAAAAAGGTCAAGTATTAATAGAATTTGATCAGAAACTTATTCAATCGGAAGGCTACTCGCTGGTAACACCAGTGCTAGTTACAAATTGGGAAGAGTTTTCTGATATGACGATTGAGAATCAACAGGATATCGCATTTGGTCAAAAGATGATCTCTGTTAGAAAGTAGATAGTATGGACAATGAATTTTTATGGGGAGTAGCAACAGCTGCCAATCAATGTGAAGGTGGTATAGAACAACGAGGTAAGGCATTAGTTGATGTTATTCCATTTGGAGAGCAGCGTTTTGGTGTCATGAAAGGTGAAATCTGTCATAACACCCTTCAGAATGATACCTATTTTCCTGGAAGGCAAGCAATCAATATGGCAGAGAACTACGATACAGACATTGATTTATTAATAGAATTAGGAATAAATGCTTATCGGTTATCCTTTTCATGGTCACGTATTTTTCCAAAAGGTAATGAAGATAAACCGAATCCTAGTGGTTTAGCTTTCTATGATAAGATTATTAATAAGCTTTTAGACAATAGTATTGAGCCGATAGTAACTATTTGTCATTTCGACTTACCTCTTTATCTGGTAGAAGAATTTGGCGGATGGGGAGATAGGCAGGTTGTTGATTATTATTTGAATTACTGTGAAGTCTTATTCCAGCATTTTAAAGGACGCATCAAGTATTGGATAACCTTTAATGAAATCAATATGATTTTACATTTACCATTCTTAGCCGCAGGTTTGTATGTATCAGATAAATCTTACCCTCTGGAGTACATTTATCAAGCAGCACACCATCAGTTAATTGCCTCAGCTAAAGCGACTAAGTTATCTCATGAAATTTCAAAAGAGAATAACATTGGTTGTATGCTAGCAGCTGGAAAGGTTTATTCCTATTCAGCAAATCCAGAAGATGTTTGGTTAGCTTTGGAAAAAGATAGGGAAAACTATTTCTTTACAGATGTTCAAGTCAGGGGAGAGTATCCTACTTATGCACAAAAGTTTTTCAAAAGGAATGACATCAATTTGTTGATTCCTGAGGAGGATTTACTATTACTAAAAGAATACACGGTAGATTATATCAGTTTATCTTATTACAATAGTCGTTGCGTATCAGCTGATGCTTCTTTAGCAACGAATTCGGGGAATTTATTCGCATCTGTTTCAAATCCTTTTTTGGAGACGAGTCAGTGGGGATGGCCAATCGATCCGTTGGGTTTTAGAATCACATTGAATGAATTATATGATCGTTATCAAAAACCTTTGTTCGTTGTAGAAAATGGTTTGGGTGCGATTGATTCTTTGGATGAACATAATGAGATTGATGATACCTATCGTATTAACTATTTATCAGATCATATTACTGCCCTATTAAAGGCAAAAGATGAGGATGGTATTCCTATATTAGGTTATACGATGTGGTCTGGGATTGATATCATTAGTGCAACAGGAGGACAAATGTCGAAACGATACGGTTTGATATATGTAGATATGGATGATCAAGGACAAGGAACCTTGAAACGAATACCAAAAGCTTCTTATCGTTGGTATCGAGAAATGATTAGAGAGAACCGTTAGATAGATAATTAAACCAGCCGAGCAATTCCTTTAGTTGCTTGGTTGTTTCAATTTTAAAGATAAAAATAACCAATAGACCACCGTGTGTTGTTTGGCACGCATGTTAGTATGAGTGAGACTAAAATTAGTCATTATGTATGTTTGTTGTTTGCTTATAGGTATAGCGGCAAATAAGCTGATTTTCATATAAGGTATTTACCTCAAATATAAGTAAGTGATATTGGTTATCCCTAGATTTTTCTTTTTTAGGACAAAGTAATTCTTACGAGATGTTACTATTGTTTTGAGGATATCAGCGGTAGGAAAGTCAATGGAATGTTCATATTGGAGTAGCAGTAGAAGTTACATCCAAAATCTTGGTAGCTCTTACTGTATCCACTTGAGGGTGGTCACGCTGAAACTTAATTTGATTCATAGAGTATCTTTTCGACAAGTTCAATACTAATAATATCTTTCAATTTCAAATCGATATGACCTGTTTGAATTTTTATCAAAATGAAATCTTTTTGTCAGATGTGATATTGTGTCAGTGTAGGAAATACGTTTGTTTTTTTAATTACATGGATGCGTGTGGTCAGTTACTCAGCGTATAGTTCACTGAGGAGTAACAAATGCCTCTCTAGTGACAAACCTGACATGTAAGCTACTTTGTTTGCATCATTAGTAAGTGCTGAAGTATGATGCAGATAGCATATATGGCTTTTTACTTTGGGTGGGGAAGTATTAGAGAAAGAATATTTATTGGGGGTGGGAGTGTAGGTTTGATAGCAGGAGGATTATTTCCCTATTTTTCATTTTAAAACAAAAATTTTCAAATTTTGAAAATAGATTGAAAGCGCAGTTATATTACGTTCTCATGTATTCAAAACTAGGGAAATTTATATAGGAGGTGCTCTAGATGAGCAACAATAAAGAAACAGCGAAGCAAATTATTCAAATAATTATATCAATCTCTTTTTCTATGCTAAACTAAAGAGATGGAGGTGAGCTTAGGTTTTTACAGATTAAAGACTGTCTTTTGCAAAGTAGCCAAGCAACTATTTCGCAAAAACAAAACGTTGTCATCAATCTAGAGTACTCTTTTCCCCCTCATTTGTAAGATTTTGAGAACGAGAGTCGAAATGAAACTGATTTTTGATATTAACTTTTCTGATATTATTTGTATGATGAAACAAAAAAACACTTGAAATATTCAAGGTTTTAATATTTATTAAAAATAAAAACGTTAAAAGTGTGTAAAATGAGTAAAAAATAAATGAAACTAAGTTTTTTGGAAAAATTAATTAATTTACAAATTTTCTGTATTTTTAGAAAATAGTATGTTATAATAGTTAACATACCAAAAGAAAGTTTATGGTAGGAGGATCCCATTATGGAGATTAAAAAATGGAAACGTGTAGGTCTAGGAGCTGTGACCTTGTTATCAACAGTTGTTTTAGCAGCTTGTGGCAATAGCAGTAGTTCATCAGCTTCTTCAAGTGATGAAATCAATTGGTTTATTCCAACTGAAATTAGTACCTTGGATATTTCAAAAGTTACAGATACTTATTCATCAATTGCAATTGGTAACTCAGGAAGTAACCTTCTTCGTCGTGATGAAGATGGTGAGTTACAACCTGATTTGGCTGAAAAAGTAGAAGTATCTGATGATGGCTTGACTTATACAGCAACACTTCGCGATGATCTTAAATGGTCAGATGGAAGTGATTTGACAGCAGAAGACTTTGTCTATAGTTGGCAACGTATTGTTGCCCCAGCAACGGCTTCAGAGTACGCTTACCTTGTATCAGATGCACACGTCTTGAATGCTGAAGAAGTTATTGCAGGAACTAAAAGTGTTGATGAATTGGGTGTCAAAGCTGACGGAAATAAACTTATTTTCACTTTATCTGCTCCGTCACCACAGTTTATGAGCTTGCTTTCATTTGCAAACTTCATGCCACAAAGTAAAGACTTTGTTGAAGAAGCAGGTGATGATTACGGAACAACTTCTGAAAAATCATTGTATTCTGGACCATATACCGTTGAAGATTGGAACGGTACAAACGGAACGTTTACTCTTGTGAAAAACAAATACTATTGGGATGCTAAAGATGTTAAGACTAAGAAAGTAAACATCCAAACGATTAAGAAACCAGATACAGCTGTGCAAATGTATAAAGATGGTGATCTTGATTATGCAAACATCTCAAATACTGAAGCAACATACAAAGCTAATAAAAATCGTGATGATGTTGTTGATGTTCCAGAAGCTACAACAGCCTACATGGTTTATAACCAAACAGGTACTGTGACTGCTTTGAACAACACTAAAATTCGTCAAGCCCTTAACTTGGCAACTGATCGTGAAGGAATTGTCAAAGCTGCGATAGATACTGGTTCAACAGTTGCGACAGCTCTTGCGCCTACGGGTCTTGAAACATTGCCAGATGGTGCTGATTTGGCTGAATACGTTTCTCCAGGTTATAGCTATGATGAAGAAGCAGCAGCTAAACTCTTCAAAGAAGGTTTGGCAGAACTTGGTACTGATTCAGTTACATTGACAATCACGGCTGATTCAGATGCACCAGTTGCAAAAGCTGCAGTTGACTATATCAAAGAAACTTGGGAAAATACTCTTTCAGGTTTGACAGTCGAAGAAAAATTCGTTACTTTCAAACAACGTCTTGAAGATACTAAAAACCAGAACTTTGATGTAGCTCTTGTGCTTTGGGGTGGTGACTATCCAGAAGGTTCTACTTTCTATGGTCTGTTCACTACTAACTCATCTTACAACTACGGTAAATTCTCAAATGCAGATTATGATGCGGCTTACCAAAAAGCAATCACAACAGATGCTTTAGACCCAGCGGCTGCTGCAGACGATTATAAAGCCGCTGAAAAAGCACTTTATGACAATGCGCTTTATAACCCAATCTATTTCCGTAGTGGTAAAGGACTTCAAAATCCAGACCTTAAAGGACTTGTTCGTAGCTCAACTGGTTTATCAGTAGATTTTACTTACGCATATAAAGAATAAATCCAATCAAATTAATGTAAAACAAGGTTCGGGCATTGCCCGCCTTGTTTTCTTTGTGCCTTGAAAAATGATACAATAGATAGGAAATCGTTTAAAAAATGTAAGAATAGGTAAAGGAAAGAAGATGCGTTTAGATAAATTTTTGGTAGAAGCAGGCATAGGATCGCGGACGGAAGTCAAACAACTGCTAAAGAAAAAACAAGTGCTTGTTAATGGCAAAGTAGAAATATCACCTAAAACACAGATTGATGAGAAGGCCGATCAGATTAGGTGTCAGGGGCAGACTCTTTCTTATGAAAAATACGTTTATTATATGTTGAATAAACCAAAAGGTGTGATTTCAGCAACGGAGGATAATCATCATAAAACCGTCTTAGATTTACTCGATAAGACAGCTTGGGATAAGGAAACCTTTCCAGTTGGGCGTTTGGATATTGATACGCATGGGCTTTTACTATTAACTAATAACGGTAAGTTAGCGCATGCCATGCTATCTCCTAAAAAACATGTTGATAAAACTTACCGAGCCAAAGTTGCTGGTCTGATGACGACTACTGATGTGGCAGCTTTTGCCAATGGTATTGACTTGAAAGATTTCACTTGTCAGCCAGCGCAGTTGGTGATTCTTGAAATAAATGAAGCAGAAAGAACAAGTGTTGTTGAAATTACCATTAAAGAGGGAAAATTCCACCAAATCAAACGCATGGTACAGGCTTGTGGCAAAAAAGTGACAGATCTTCAACGTCTCAGCATGGGGCCACTTCAATTGGATAAGCAATTGGCTCTTGGAGAGTGGCGTCGATTAACAGATGATGAGTTAGCAAGCCTTGAAGAATTTGATGTTGAATTGTAAATTTCTGCAGTAGTTATTTGATTATTTGGGGCAATCATGTTAAGATAATAGTAATAAATTCAATGAGCGAGGTGTATTAAAGTGGCATTTGGTGAAAACGGACCACGTAAAAAAACAGCGTTTGAAAAACTGACTTTAGTAGTTGTTATCTTAATGGTTCTAGTAACCGTAGGTGGTCTTATTGCGACTGCAATTGGTTCAATTATTTAAAGAACGCTGAAGAGGCGTTTTTTTATGCTTTAACCCATCAAACTTTAAAGTAATTTTTACAATAATGAAAGAATAGGAATTAATAATGAGTATGTTTTTAGATACTGCCAAAATTAGCGTAAAAGCTGGTCGTGGTGGTGACGGAATGGTTGCCTTTCGTCGTGAAAAATACGTCCCTAACGGTGGACCTTGGGGCGGTGATGGCGGTAAAGGTGGTTCAGTCATCTTTAAAGTTGACGAAGGGCTTCGTACCTTGATGGACTTCCGTTATAATCGTATTTTTAAAGCCAAATCTGGTGAAAAAGGGATGACAAAGGGAATGCACGGACGTGGTGCGGAGGACCTTATTGTCCGGGTCCCACAAGGGACAACTGTTCGTGATGCGGAAACCAATAAAGTGATTACTGACCTTGTTGAGAATGGTCAAGAATTCGTTGTTGCTCGTGGCGGACGTGGTGGACGTGGTAATATTCGCTTTGCGACACCACGTAACCCAGCACCTGAAATCGCTGAAAATGGTGAACCTGGTGAGGAACGTAACCTTCAATTAGAATTAAAAATCTTGGCTGACGTTGGTTTGGTTGGATTCCCATCAGTTGGTAAATCAACATTGTTGAGTGTTGTGACAGCTGCTAAACCTAAAATTGGTGCTTACCACTTTACAACAATCGTGCCTAATCTTGGAATGGTTCGTACCAAATCAGGTGATAGCTTTGCTATGGCTGACCTTCCAGGGTTGATTGAGGGCGCTTCACAAGGTGTTGGACTAGGTACACAATTCCTTCGCCATATTGAGCGTACACGCGTTATCTTACACGTGATTGATATGTCAGCTAGTGAAGGTCGTGACCCGTATGAAGATTATGTTTCTATTAATAATGAGCTTGAAACCTATAATCTTCGTTTGATGGAACGTCCACAAATCATTGTTGCAAATAAGATGGATATGCCAGAAGCGGAAGAAAACTTGAAAATTTTCAAAGAAAAATTGACAGCGAATTATGATGATTTTGAAGAGATGCCAATGATTTTCCCAATTTCAAGCTTGGCACATCAAGGACTAGAAAATCTAATGGAAGCGACAGCAGAATTACTTGCTAAGACAGATGAATTCTTGCTTTACACTGATGATGACATGATTGACGAAGAAGTTTATTATGGCTTTGCTCCAGATGAACGTCCATTTGAAATTTCACGTGATGACGATGCTGCTTGGGTATTGTCAGGTGAAAAACTTGAAAAACTCTTTGTCATGACGAATATGGAACGTGATGAATCCGTTATGAAATTTGCTCGCCAATTGCGTGGTATGGGGGTTGATGAAGCCCTTCGTGAACGCGGAGCTAAAGACGGAGACATTGTCCGAATCGGAAACTTCGAATTCGAATTTGTGGATTAACCTGCCACTTGTCGTTGATAGCTTAGCTATCTAACGACAAGACAGCAAGCTCTATATGGAGCTTGCCTAGGCATCTTACTAGTTCGAAAATGGTTCATTATCGAAACCATTTTCGAACTAGTAACTTATGTTCCAACGACGTGTTTGATTGCTGTGCTGCTTTGCTTAAATTGGAAGAATTATAAATTTTAAAGATTAATAGGAATTGTGATGATTCACAATTGAGCTTATATTACATTTTACTGGAGGTTCTTATGGGTGATAAACCGATATCTTTTCGAGATAAAGATGGTAATTTTGTATCAGCAGCCGATGTTTGGAATGCTGAAAAGCTAGAAGAACTTTTCAATACCCTTAATCCAAATCGACGTTTGCGCTTGGAGCGTGAAAAATTAGCTAAAGAAAAAGCAGATGAAGCCAAGGATCAAGAATCATAATACTCGCCTTACTTACCTGCATAAAACTCGTTTTTCAATCTCTAAGCTTGTGAAAAAACTGTCCACTGGACTTAACTCGCTTTTCAATTTCTAGACTCGTGAAAAAACTGTCCAGTGGACAGTTTTTTTAATATTTTTGAAGTTCTTTGTCAGTTAATTGATAACGCAGATTAGCAATGTCGTCAATGAATTTTCTATCGTGAGAAACACTGATAATACAGCCGTTAAAATTTCTTAAAAGTTCTCTGATTAATGGCTGACTAGTTGGTGAAAAATGCCTTGTCGGCTCATCAAGAATTAAGATATGATTTTGGGCTAAAACCATACGTGCTAAGAATAGTTTTGCTTTTTGCCCACCTGAAAGTTCAAGGACAGAGTGTTCGATTTCTTGTCTTGTAAATTGAAGGCTGGCAAGGAGTGTTCGAGCTTTTTCGCTGTCTGATACCTGTGTTAAAAATGTTAGAGCGGTCATTTCTTTGCTAAAAACACTATCGTAATCTTGTGGCATATAACCGATTGAAAAATGATTTTTATCTAGCTCTTGGTAAATTTGTGTGAGCAGACGTGTTTTTCCGATACCGTTTCGCCCAGTAATCACCAGTTTATCTTGACCTAAAATGGTTAAACTGACTTTTTGGCCAGTTGATAAATCATGATTGTCCCAAGACAGAAGTTTTTTCTTGTTATCGAGAGGGATAATATCATCGAAAAATAGTTTTATACTATCCATTTCTTCAGGAAAATTGACCATTTTTTCTTCTTCTTCTTTGGCATACCGTTTTTCAAGAGATAAGACATTTTTCATCTTTTTAGCCGCTAATCTCCCCATAGTGCTATCATGAGTATTTCGCACATTGTATTCTGCCGCCTGATGAAGCCGTTGTATTTTAGCATCTCTTTTAGCTTTTATACGGCGGTCGTTTTTGGCTTGTTCCAATTGTTTGGTGTAAGCTTTGTGACGATAAGTCATATAATCTGTGTAACTTTCTGAAAAATAGCTTGCGCGAGCAACTTGACGACGCTTTATTAACTCAAGGTGTAGAATAGCAGTAGCAGTTTTTTCTAGCAGAGCTTCATCATGAGAGATAAAAATAATTGTTTTGTCAGATGATTGAATGAATGCTTGTAAAGTATTAATTGCCTGTGCATCAAGGTCGCTAGAGGGTTCATCTAGTAAGAGTAAATCATTGGTTTCACCAACCAGTTTAGCAAGTTGTAACTTTAATTTTTCTCCACCAGATAAACTTTTCAAACTCTGATTTCTATTTTCTAAGAATTGAATATCCAAATCTAATCGCGCAGCCATTTGGTAAAAAGCATTGAAATCGAAACTAACATAATCTAAATTATCATAAAGAAATTCTGAAACTGTCATCTTTTCTTGTTTTTGTGACAAAGCTTGTGGTAAATATCCAATTTTGGGAAAATGATTATCAATTTTTCCCTCGAGAATACAGTAGTTAGTCATTAATTGCGGAGACAAAATAGCCTTTAAAAGTGTTGACTTCCCAGTACCCTCTTCGCCAATAATAGCTAATTTATCCCCAGAATTGACGATTACATTTAAATCAGAAATAAGCTGTGTTAAGTCTTTAAGATGTGTAATTGTTAAATGATTAATTTGTAGCATAAGAACCTCGCTTTCAATAAAAAACTCTCTACCAAATCAAGTAGAGAGTGAGGCTTTCTATTAATAAAACAAAATAGCACTAATAAAGGCAGAAAATAGCCATCTATTAGCTGAGGAAGTTTATTAAAGAGCACACTAAAAACAAAACTTGATATGGTAGTATCAAAAATTCTGTTCTTAGTTGTTCATTGCTCCTTTTCCTCCTAAATGTTAATTTGATATTAGTTTATCAAAAGGTGCTATAAAAGTCAAAGGTTATAGTAGGTAGTGTTAGCTAAGTGCTGTAATACCTAGCGTAGAAACTTAACAGCTTTAACTTAACCTAGTGAGAAATCTAGTTACCTACGATTTAGTAGGTAACGTAAAAGGTCGAGATGCTTTAGCATCCGACCAATATAAAAAGATTATGACGCAAAACGAGTAGGTTAATATTGAACCTACTCGTTTGCTAATAAGTGAGTTAGCTAAGTGTTATAGCACTTAGCGTAGAAAACAACAGCTTTAGCTGTCAAGTTTTCTTACTCAGTTACACATTCAAGACTTTATCAAGGAAGTCCTTTAGGCGTGGGTGTTGTGGGTTGTCGAAGATTTGTTCTGGTGTGCCGTCTTCGAGGAATTCACCGCCGTCAGTAAAGATAACGCGGTTGGCAACTTTACGAGCAAATCCCATTTCGTGAGTGACGATTAACATTGTCATGCCTTGTTCTGCAAGATTTTTCATAACGTTAAGAACATCTCCGACCATTTCTGGGTCAAGTGCAGAAGTAGGCTCGTCAAAAAGCATGATATCAGGATTCATGGCTAAACTGCGAGCGATAGCCACACGTTGTTTTTGTCCCCCTGATAAGCTTTCGGGTTTTGCGTCACGTTTATCAGCTAAGCCGACTTGGTCAAGAAGTTCCATGGCATGTTTTTCTGCCTCTTCTTTGCTTTCCTTACCTAGTTCGATAGGCGCAAAGGTAATGTTTTCAAGAACTGTCATGTGTGGGAAAAGGTTAAAGTGTTGGAATACCATTCCAATATCCTCACGAACTTTATCGACATCAGTTTTTGGGTCAGAAAGTTCATAACCATCAACGATAACTTTCCCACTTGTGATTGTTTCAAGTAAGTTGAGGGTACGTAGGAATGTTGATTTTCCTGAACCTGAAGGACCAATAATACAAACAACATCACCTTCGTGGAACTGAGTTGTGATTCCTTTTAAGACCTCATTATTTCCATAAGATTTGTGCAAATCTTGTACATCAATTTTTAATTCTGCCATTATTTAAGCCTCTTTTCTAGACGTTTTGCTAAACGTGTCAAAAGGGTAATCATTACAAGGTAGATAACTGCTAGGATAGCATACACACGGAAAGATTGGTAGTTACGAGCAATGATAATTTTACCAGTTTGGAAGAGTTCAACAAGACCAATTGCTGATACGATAGTTGTATCTTTCAATGAAATAACGAATTGGTTGATGAAGTTTGGTAGCATTAGGCGAATAGCTTGTGGCAAGATGATTTTTTGCATTGTCTTACCATATGAAATACCCAAGCTACGGCTGGCTTCCATTTGACCTTGAGGAACAGCCTCAATACCACCACGTACGATTTCTGCAATGTAAGCACCGCCGTTAAGCGAAAGCGCAATAGTAGCTGCAACGAAATCGTTAATTGGACTTTGTCTGCCAGTGATGGATTCGAGAAGGTTTGGAATTCCCCAGAAGATAAAGGCAGCTACAATCATCAATGGGATACCACGTACGATGTCAACAAAGACAGCTGAAATAGTACGAAGAACTTTGTTTGGCGCAACAGCCATCATACCAAAGATAATACCAATAACCATAGCAATTGCAAATGAAATCAGTGTTAAGCTAAGTGTTTTTCCTAAACCTGCAAGTAATTGCGAATAGTTATTTTTGAGGAGTCCCCAGATTGTTGTTTCATCAACAGTTGATGAACTTGAGCTTGAACTATCACTTGTATCAAGGTATTTATTGACGATTTCGTCGTATTCGCCAGATTCAACCAAGGCAGCAAGACCGTTGTTGAACATTTCAATCAATTCTGGGTTAGAACCTTTGCTAACGGCAAATCCGTATTCACCGGATTTTTCCCCAGCGATAGGTGTTTCAAAGTCGCGTCCTTGTTGGATAGCGTAGAGGAGAACGGCTTCATCATCCATTAAGGCATCAATAGAACCAGAGTTCAAGCTGTCATACATTGTTGAGGCTTCGTCAAAAGCTTTCAAGGTATAACCGTATTCGTCAGCGTGTTCAGATAACCATGTGTAAGATGATGTTCCGTTTTTAGCTCCGACAGTTAAGCCTTTTAAATCACTATAACTTTTAACGCTGCTACCAGATTTTACAGCAAGTAAGATATTTGAAGTGTAGTAAGCATCAGAGAAATCAAAAATTTCCTTACGAGCGTCTGTGATTGACATACCTGCTATGACCGCATCCGCTTGTCCAGCTTGAACCGCGTTAAGCGCAGCATCAAAACCAGGGTTAGAAATTTCAACGTTGAAACCTTGTTGTTCAGCGATAGCTTTAATCAATTCAACGTCGATACCTTCATATTCACCAGAATCATTTTGGTATTCAAATGGTGCGAAAGAAGAGTCCATGACGATTTTGTAAGTACTTTTAACGGGTGTAGCTTTAGCAGAAGCGTCTCCAGTTAATGTTAAGGTACTTGAAGCGGCTGAACTATTAGATGATGAGCTTGTTGAAGAAGATGTATATGAATCACCTAACCATTTTTGCATGATTTGGTCATAAGTACCGTCTTCTTTCATAGCAGCAAGGGCTTCGTTGAATTCATCAATCAAATATTCGTAGCTGCTTCCTTTTTTAACAGCAAAAGCGAAGCTTCCGATTGATTCTGCATCGATATTGATTTCATATGATTTTCCTTGATTGATAGCGTATTGAACAACTGGTGTGTCGTCCATCGCTGCATCAATAGAACCAGAATCAAGGCTGTTATTCATCAAATCGCTAGTATCAAATGTTTTGACAGTATAGTCATATTTATCAGCATGTTCGTCAAGCCAAGTTTGGGCAGCAGTACCATTTTTAACACCGACAGTTTTACCTTTTAATTGGCTATATTTTGAAATGGCTGTGTTACCACTTTTGGTGTAGATAACGATTGAAGTATCATAATAGGTATCAGAGAAAGTAAAGACTTTCTTACGTGCGTCAGTAACGGTTGTTCCTGCCATAAGAGCATCAGCTTGTCCCGCTTGAACAGCGTTTACTGCAGCATCAAAACCAGGGTAAGTTTGTTCGTAGTCCCATCCCTCGCGTTTAGCGACTTCTTTGATGATATCAACATCAATCCCTTTATAAGTTTGGTCTGAATCTTTAAATTCGAATGGGGCATAAGCTGTATCAGATACAATGCTAATTGTGTCTGCTTGAGCTTTGACACCAAACACAAAGAATACAGAGAATATTGCTAGCATAAGAGCTTTCAATTTGTGCTTCATGTTAGTCTCCTTTTGGTTAGAATAGTATTATTATACCAAAATTCAGACATTAAGGCAAATTTAAGAAACATGTGATGTTAGAAAATCTTACATGAAATACTATGATTTTAGCAATAATAGTCTAAAAATCCCTTTTTTACTGACTTGTGTTACAATAAGAGTAACAAATTTCAGTTTTGAGGATTATCATGATAGATAGAGTAGAGAACAATCAATTTAAATTAGTATCAAAATACCAACCGTCTGGAGACCAACCAGAAGCTATTGAGGCTTTGGTGGATAATATTGAAGGTGGGGAAAAAGCTCAAATTCTTCTTGGAGCAACAGGAACTGGTAAGACTTATACGATGAGTCAAGTTATTGCTAAGGTCAACAAACCAACGTTGGTCATTGCTCATAATAAAACTTTGGCTGGGCAACTTTATGGGGAATTTAAAGAATTTTTCCCAGACAATGCTGTTGAATATTTTGTGTCTTATTATGATTACTATCAACCAGAAGCTTATGTGCCTTCTAGCGATACTTATATTGAAAAAGATAGCTCGGTAAATGATGAAATCGATAAATTACGCCATTCAGCAACATCAGCCCTACTAGAACGTAATGACGTTATCGTAGTAGCGTCGGTATCGTGTATCTATGGTTTGGGGTCACCAAAAGAATATGCTGATAGTGTGGTTAGTTTGCGACCTGGGCAAGAAATATCACGTGACCAATTGTTAAACGATTTGGTTGACATTCAATTTGAACGAAATGACATTGATTTTCAACGTGGCCGTTTTCGTGTGCGTGGCGACGTTGTCGAAATTTTCCCAGCCAGTCGTGATGAGCATGCTTTTCGTGTGGAATTTTTTGGTGACGAAATTGACCGTATTCGAGAAATCGAAAGTTTGACAGGTAAAGTTCTTGGTGAGGTGGAACATTTAGCGATTTTCCCTGCTACACACTTCATGACCAATGAGGAACATATGGAGCACGCCATTCACAACATTTTGGAAGAAATGGAAGAGCAGGTCAAGCAGTTTGAGGCAGAAGGAAAGTTGATAGAAGCGCAGCGTATTCGCCAAAGAACAGAATACGATGTTGAAATGCTTCGTGAAATGGGCTATACAAATGGTGTCGAAAATTATTCGCGTCATATGGACGGTCGTTCAGAAGGGGAGCCACCGTTTACCTTACTTGATTTCTTTCCAGAAGATTTCCTTATTATGGTTGATGAAAGTCACATGACCATGGGTCAAATCAAAGGAATGTATAACGGAGACCGTTCGCGTAAGGAAATGCTGGTTAATTATGGTTTTCGTTTACCAAGTGCGCTTGATAATCGTCCCTTGCGCCGTGAAGAATTTGAAAGTCATGTTCACCAAATTGTTTACGTGTCAGCCACCCCAGGGGATTACGAGCTGGAACAAACTGATACTGTTGTTGAACAAATCATTCGTCCAACTGGTTTACTTGACCCTGAAGTGGAAGTGCGTCCAACCATGGGACAAATGGATGATTTGCTCGGTGAAATCAATAGACGTGCTGAAAAAGGCGAACGCACTTTCATTACAACATTAACTAAGAAAATGGCAGAAGATTTGACCGATTACCTCAAAGAAATGGGTGTCAAAGTCAAGTATATGCATTCAGATATTAAAACGTTGGAACGTACGGAGATTATTCGTGATTTGCGTCTAGGTGTTTTTGATGTCTTGATTGGGATTAATTTGCTTCGTGAAGGAATTGACGTCCCAGAAGTAAGTTTGGTTGCCATTCTTGATGCGGACAAGGAAGGATTCTTGCGCAATGAACGTGGTCTTATTCAAACGATTGGGCGTGCAGCGCGAAACAGCGAGGGGCATGTTATCATGTATGCTGATAAGATTACAGAATCCATGCAAAAAGCCATGGACGAAACTGCGCGTCGTCGTGAAATTCAAATGCGTTACAATGAAGAACATGGTATTATTCCGCAAACAATCAAAAAAGATATTCGCGATTTGATTGCCATTTCGAAAAGTTCTGATACAGATGTCACAGAAGATATTCCAGACTACAATGCTATGACGAAAGCAGAACGTCAAGAGACCATTAAGAAACTTCAAAAACAAATGCAAGAAGCAGCAGAAATGCTCGATTTTGAACTTGCTGCCCAATTGCGTGATATGGTATTAGAATTGAAAGCCTTGGATTAGAATTGAGATTCATGTAAAAGTTCACTTTAGAACACCCTAAAAACAATTAATATTAAGTATTAGCGTAGAGAATAGAATTCGGAGGAAAATATGTCACGTGCACAGAGTGTGATTTTAACAAATATGTGCTTAATTGAGGATGGTCAGGGAAATGTTGTCATGCAGATTCGTGACCCAAAACGTTATCGTTGGTCTGGTTATGCGCTTCCTGGAGGGCATATTGAGCCACACGAAGGTTTGGTTGAGTCTGTTATTCGTGAAGTTAAGGAAGAAACTGGTTTGACGATTAACGATCCACAATTAGTAGGAATGAAACATTGGTACACTAAAGAAGATGAACGCTACCTTGTTTTCTTATATCGAGCTTCTGACTACGTCGGTGATATTCATTCGACTGACGAGGGCGAAATTAAATGGATTCCTCGCAAGGAATTACCAAAACTAGATTTAGCTTATGATATGCTCAATTTGCTTCGCGTTTTCGAGGAAGATGACCTCAACGAACTCTTTTACCGTGAACGTTTGAAAGATGATTTCTTACGCGAATTTTGGTAAGAAACAAAATTTTCTACTACAATTAATAATGTAGTAAAAATAAAACAGCTTGGAAGAATCGTTCTAAGCTGTTTTTGATAATTAATTTAGAAGGGGAAATGCTAGGTTTTAGATTATTTAACAGAACCGCCTGTAATACCTTCCACGTAGTATTTTTGCATAAACATGAAGAGTAATGTGATTGGAATGGCGATAATAACTGAACCTGCTGTAAATGACATGAACCAATCATTGATGGTATCTTGTTGCAACATTGAGAAGAGTCCAATGGCAACGGTGTATTTACTTGTCGCATCTCCTAAGATAACCTTAGCAAAGATGAAGTCAATCCAAGGTCCGATGAAAGCCATAAGCGCTGTATAAACGATAATTGGTTTTGAAAGAGGAAGTGTGATTTTAAAGAAAATATCAGCGCGTGTTGCTCCATCAATCATGGCAGATTCATCAAGTGAGTAAGGAATTGTATCAAAGAACCCTTTGGCAATATAGAAGCCTAGTGCTGCACCAGCTGAGTAAACCAAGACAAGGGCAAGAAGTGTTTGGTCAAGGTTAAAGGCTTTTAAGATGTAGTAAACGGCAATCATACTCATAAAGCCAGGGAACATATTAAGCACAAGTGCTAGTTTCAAGAAACCGTTGCGGTGTTTAAATTTGATACGACTGAGTGAGTAAGCCATAGCAACCGTGATAAAGGTTGCTATGATACAAGATGCTGTTGCAACTAGCAATGTATTTAAGAACCATTGTCCAAAAGGAAAGGCATCTGATGTGAATAATTTGATATAATTATCCAGCGTCCAAGTTTTTGGAATGAAATAGTTAACATAAGCTGTTCCTTCGCCACGGAAACTTGTAAGGACAACCCAAACAATTGGAAAGAGCCAGATGATTGATAAAACAATCAGTAAAATATAGACAAACGTCAATCTTAATCGTTTTTGGTTTTTCATTATTTCGCAACCCCTTCCTTATAAGAACTTGTTCTTGTGTAAGCTAGAAGACTGAACACGGCAGAAAGAACAAAGATGATGATACCGATAACAGAAGCAAGGTTGTAGTCTGCTGCAGTAACTGTCAAATTGTAAAGCCATGTAACAAGCAAGTCTGTGCTACCAGCTTGATAGAAATTAGAGTTAGTAGGACCACCACCAGTAAGGAGGTAGATAACGTTGAAGTTGTTGATGTTACCGATAAATTGTTGAATCAAGTTCGGCATCATAACCAGTAAAATTTGAGGAAATGTGATTGATTTGAAAATCTGGAATTTGCTTGCTCCGTCAATTTCAGCAGCTTCAATTTGCTCTTGTGGCAAGTTCATGATGATACCAGTAGCAACCAACATTGTTACAGGAATACCAACCCACATGTTAACGATGATAATTGAGAACTTGGCCCAAAGCGGATCAGATAAGAATGGCAATGGATTGGCAGCTGAGACGAGTCCGATTTTTTCAAGAATAGCATTGATTGGACCAGCATCGCTAAGCAAGTTTCTCATGATAAGAAGTGAAATGAATTGTGGCACCGCAATGATAATAACAAAGATTGTTCGCCACATTTTCTTCAATTTCAAACCTTTAGTATTGATAATAAGAGCTAAAATAATACCAAAGAAGAAGTTTGTTACTGTGGCAAATACTGCCCAAATCAAGGTCCAAGAAAGCACTGGGAAGAATGTTCCTGCCATACGACCGTTGAAGATATTACCAAAGTTAGTGAAACCAACCCAATCAAAGAGACTCTTTGGTGGTAGGTGATTGTGGTCATAACTTGTAAATGCCAAACAAATCATGTAAATCAATGGTAAGATGGTAAAGAGCAGAACACCAATCATTGGAATTGCCATCAAAGTCATGTGGAAACGACCATTAGCAAGTGTTTCAAAATCTTCTTTGAACGTTGGAATCTTTTTGTTTTCTTTATCTAGAACATAAAGATTACGCGCACTTTTTAGGTTACACCAGTAAATGTAAGCAAAGACAAGGCAGAAAATCAAGGCTGCTAAACCGAAGATTAGCATTAACATTGAGTTATCACCCTCAACAGCGACTTTCATCTTAATGCCACCAACTGTTTTCTCAACAAGTCCTTGTTCTTGCGTACCCAAAGTGATTAACCCTTGCAAACTCGGAATAATTGAAGTAACAAAAGCAATCAAAAATAGGATTTCTGAAAGTAAGAATAAACATCCCTTAATAATCTGTTTATGATAGAAATTTGAAAATCCCATAATCAGAAATGACAGTTTAGTATCAAAGCCACCTTTTTTGAAAACTTCTTTAACAGGTACACTGTCAAAATATTGTGAATTAATCATACAAAACTCCTTTTACATCATTATTGGAAGTCACTGCTAAAAGTTTTAAGCTTAAATATCTTAGCAATAACTTCTATAATGATTAACCTAAAAATAAAGTGGGGAAGTGACTCCCCACTTTAATACGTCTTACTCAGCAGCAGCTAAATCTGCGTCAAATTCTTGTAATTTAGTGAGGTAGTCACTACTTTGAATTTTACCATTATAGACATCGCTGAGAAGAGCAGCACTTTCAGTCCAGAATGTTGTCATTTGACTAAGTTTAGGTGTAACAACTGTGTAGTCAGATGATGATGCCATCTTGATGACTGCTTGTGCCAATTCGTTTGATTGAACGGTATCAGATTCTTGAACTTCTTTGTTTGCTGGGATGATGTTACGTCCTTCATAGGTAAATTGGTTTTCTTGGCTTTCAGCGCTAGTCAACATTGAAGCAAGTTTGTAAGAAGCAGCGATACGGTCTGTGTCAGAACCAGCAGGTGCTTGGTTTACAGCAAAAAGTTTAACACCAAGGAAAGCTTTTTGTTGAACAGTATTTCCACCGATTGTTACAGTAGGGTAAACAGCGATACCGAGATTTTCTTCACCGATAGCTTCTTGTGCAGCTGACAAATCCCATGGTCCTGTTTCGATCGCAGCAACGCTACCATCACCAAATTTAGACATAGCGTTTTCAGCTGTTAGGTTAACAAATCCGCTGTTTGAGTTTTGGTCTGAAATCCATTGAAGGACAGATACACCAGCTTCGTTACCCCAGTTTGTGCCATCAACTGTTTCACCGTCTTTTCCGAACAATGTGTCACCAACTGACATGAAAAGTGGGGCAGTAGCGTAAGCATTCATTGATTTGAAAGTAGCACCAAATGTAGCTTTGCTTGTAATTGTCTCATAGTTAGTAACATCCTCTTCAGAAAGTTTAGACTTATTATAGAAGAGAACTTGTGATTCAATACCGAATGGGAAGGCGTATGTTTTACCATTGTATTGAGCACCAGCAACTGCTTGGTCGGTATCGTTTTCAGCAATTTCGTTGGCATATTCTTCTGGAACTTCTTGAATAACACCAGATTCTACTAATTGACCAAGTTGGTCATGTGGGAGTGAAAAGACATCAGCAGCTTTTTCTGGGTCTTTTTTTACATTTTCTTGTGCTTTTGAATCGTTTGATTCAACAACTTTTACAGTGTAGCCAGATTCTTCTTCGAATTGTTTAACGACTTCTGAATAAGATTCTTTAGCGCCTGTTGGAACCCATAATTTAATAGTCTTGCTTGATGAAGAGCTTGAACTATTTGATGAGGAATTTGAGCAAGCGACTAATACGCTACCTGCGAGTGTAAGACCTGCACCAGCAAGGACCATTTTTTTCCATGTATTCTTCTTCATGATTTCCCCTCCTAGAGAAAGATTAGTAATATAATTGTTACACCTATATTATGCAACCGCTTGCAGATATTGTCAAGCGATTTTTTGAAAAAAATTTAGTTTTTAAACCCCAAAATGGTCATAAAAGCTTGATTTAAGCGATCTCATAACAATAAAAAATTTTTTGTCAAAAAAGTTGTAAGATATAAAGGCAAACAATTGCAGAAAATCTGCTTTTATGTATAATAGGGAGTAAAATAAGATTTTGCAAGTAAAATCTTGTCAGTACTGTAAATCTATTATAAAATGAAAAGTGAAAAGGAGACATAAATGGTTACAATAAAAGATGTAGCGGCTGAAGCTGGCGTGAATCCTTCAACAGTTAGCCGCGTTTTAAAAGATAATAAATCCATTTCTCAGAAAACAAAAGATAAAGTTCGGAAAGCGATGGCAGATCTTGGTTATGTGCCCAATGTTGCCGCGCAAATGTTAGCAAGCGGTTTAACTTATAACGTTGGTTTGATTTTTCCACCATTAATTACTCCAGATCGTTTGAATGAACCTTTCTTTATGCAAATTTTGTCAACAATTACAAGTGAAGCAAAGCTAAATGATTTTACGGTATCAATCGCAACAGGGATGACGGTTGATGAACTTGAAGAACAGGTTAAATTGATGTATCGTCAGAAGCGTGTTGATGGTTTTATTATCCTTTATTCTGACCCTGATGATCCTGTTCGTAAGTATTTAATGGACAATGACGTGCCATTTGTTATCGTAGGAGCACCAGAAGGTTTTGAAAACGACATTACTTATATTGATAATGATAACCAATTAATGGGGAAAAAAGCAGTAGAATACCTTTACCAAAAAGGACATCGTGAGATTCTTTTTGTAACAGATGATTTAAAATCTGAAGTGTCATCAGAACGTTATTTTGGTTACCTACGTGGCATGGAGAAATTAGAGCTTGATAGCAATCCTGCACTCTTATTTGACCGTAGAGATCCTATGGTATTAGAAGAACTAATTCAAAAAATCGAAGAGAGCAAAGCAACCGCTTTAATTGTTATTGCAGATACGATTTCGGTTAGAATTACGCAGTTTTTATCTTATTATCAATTGAGTGTACCTGATGATATTTCGATTATTACTTTCAATAACTCAGCATATTCAACCCTAGTTCACCCGTATTTAACAACCTTTGATATTAATGTTTCAAATCTTGGACGAATAAGTTTTAGAAGATTGGTAGAGTTGATTAAATCGCCTAAAACAGCTATTACTGAAAAAATTATTGTTCCATTTACGCTTAGAGAACGTGAAAGTGTACGCCAATTACACGTTGATGATTAACTAAAAAGGGTTTAACAGCTTTTTAGCTTTGTTTTAATACCCTATATCGCCTTATTAGCTAATAAGGTGATTTTTTTGTGAAAATTTTTCAAGAAAATAGTTGACTAATGCAAACGGTTGCGTTATAATTTGCAATGTAAAGATAGTTGATAAAGGAGAAAACGTATGAAAAAACGTGCAAGTGGTGTATTGATGCATATCACATCGCTACCTGGAAAGCAAGGGGTGGGAACATTCGGACAAGAAGCCTATGACTTTGTTGATTTCTTAGTTGAAACTGACCAAACATACTGGCAAATTTTACCACTAACAACGACAAGTTATGGTGATTCCCCTTATCAATCGTTCTCAGCTACTGCGGGAAATACGCATCTGATTGACCTTGAACTCCTTAGTGAACAAGGTTACCTTGATAAAAAAGATTTTGAAACCGTTAATTTTGGTGATGATTTAGAGTCTGTTGACTACGCTCGTATTTTTGAATTGCGCCGTCCTATTTTGGAAAAAGCAGTTAAAGCCTTCTTGAGTCAAAAGGAAAATATTGAAGCCTTAGCTGAATTTGAAAAAGATACGAGCTGGCTACAAGATTTTGCAGACTTCATAGCAATTAAAGAATTTTTTGATAACAAAGCTCTACAAGAATGGGACGATAAAGCGGTTGTTAGACGAGAAGAAAAGGCTCTTGAAACTTACCGTGCTAAATTAAAAGACGCTATTCTTTACCATAAAGTCACTCAATATTTCTTCTATCAACAATGGGCTAAACTCAAAGCTTATGCTAATGAAAATGGTATTGAAATTATTGGTGATATGCCAATTTATGTTTCAGCTGATAGTGTTGAAGTATGGACAATGCCTGAACTCTTCAAAGTAGATAGTGATAAAAATCCAATTTGCATTGCCGGTGTTCCTGCGGATGAATTCAGTGATGATGGTCAGCTCTGGGGAAATCCAATTTATGATTGGAAAAATCATGCTAAGACAAATTACGCTTGGTGGGTTTACCGTATTCAAGAAGGCTTCAAATTGTATGACCTTCTTCGTATTGACCATTTCAAAGGCTTCTCAGATTATTGGGAAATCCGTGGTGACTACGAAACAGCAAATGACGGTAGTTGGGAACCAGGTCCAGGACGTGCTTTATTTGATGTTGTCAAAGACAAACTTGGTGACCTTCCGATTATCGCTGAAAACCTTGGTTACATCGACGAAAAAGCTGAACAGTTATTGACAGATACAGCTTTCCCAGGCATGAAAATTCTTGAATTTGGCTTCTATGACACCGAAGGAAAGAGTATTGATGCTCCTCATAACTGTAATAAAAATAGCGTTGCTTATACAGGAACACACGATAATGAAGTTATCAACGGTTGGTATGACAACTTGACTGCCGAGCAAAAAGCATTTGTGAATGCTTACACTCACCGTAGTGACGATGAACCGATTACACAAGCTATGCTTCGGACATTGTTTGTGACTGTTAGTGATGTTGCGATTGCGACAATGCAAGATCTACTTGATAAACCAGCTGATAGCCGTATGAATATTCCAAATACTGTTGGTGGCAACTGGCAATGGCGTATGCTTAAAGAAGATTTGACAGATGAGCGCAAAGCTTTCTTGAAAGATATTACAGCACTTTACTGCCGCAAAAATACATTTAAAACGATAACTAAAGAAGAAAAGGCGACTAAAAATGACAACTAATTTCATAAACTATCTCCAATCAAAAGGGCAAATACTTGCTGAATTGAGCAATGAAGATATTTACGTAGCACTTTTACATTACGTTAAAGACTTGGCAGCTGAAAAACCAAAAAACACAGCAAAACGCAAAGTTTACTACATTTCTGCTGAATTCCTTATCGGAAAACTATTGTCAAACAACCTTATCAACCTTGGCATCTACAAAGATGTTAAAGCTGAATTAGCAGCAGCTGGTAAATCAATTGCCGAAGTAGAAGATGTTGAACTTGAACCATCTCTTGGTAACGGTGGACTTGGTCGTTTAGCATCATGTTTCATTGATTCGATGTCAACACTTGGTATTAACGGTGAAGGTGTTGGTCTTAACTATCACTGCGGACTTTTTAAACAAGTTTTCGTTGATAACCAACAAGAAGCAGAAGCTAACTACTGGATTGAAAAAGATTCATGGCTTGTTCCAACTGATATCAGTTATGATGTGCCATTTAAAGATTTCACACTTAAATCTCGTCTTGACCGTATCGATGTTTTGGGTTATAAACGTGACACTAAAAACTATTTGAACTTGTTTGATATTGACGGTCTTGATTATGGTTTGATTCATGATGGTATTTCATTTGATAAGACGGAAATCAGGCAAAACTTGACACTTTTCCTTTATCCAGATGATTCAGATAAGAACGGTGAATTGCTTCGTATTTACCAACAATATTTCATGGTTTCAAATGCGGCACAGTTATTGATTGATGAAGCTATCGAACGTGGGTCAAACTTGCATGACTTGGCTGATTATGCTTATGTGCAAATCAATGATACTCACCCATCAATGGTCATTCCAGAACTTATCCGTCTTTTGACTGAAAAACATGACATTGACTTTGACGAAGCTGTTTCAATCGTGAAAAATATGGTTGGTTACACTAACCACACTATCTTGGCAGAAGCGCTTGAAAAATGGCCTCTTGACTACCTTAACGAAGTTGTTCCTCATTTGGTAACAATCATTGAAAAATTGAATACATTGATTGCTAGCGAATACTCTGATCCAGCTGTTCAAATTATTGACGAAGCTGACCGTGTTCACATGGCACATATGGATATTCATTTCTCAACATCTGTCAATGGGGTAGCTGCGCTTCACACTGAAATCCTTAAAAACAGTGAGTTGAAACCGTTCTATGATATTTATCCTGAAAAATTCAACAACAAAACAAACGGTATCACATTCCGTCGCTGGCTTGAATTTGCCAACCAAGATTTGGCTGACTATATCAAAGAACTTATCGGCGATGACTACTTGACTGATGCGACTAAGCTTGAAAAATTACTTGCTTTTGCTGATGATGAAGCTGTTCATGCTGAATTGGCTGAAATCAAGCACAATAATAAACTTGCTCTTAAACGTTACCTCAAAGAAAATAAAGGTATTGAACTTGACGAAAACTCAATTATTGATACACAAATCAAACGTTTCCACGAGTACAAACGTCAACAAATGAATGCTCTTTATATTATTCATAAATACCTTGAAATTAAAAGTGGTAACTTACCAGAACGTAAGATTACTGTTATCTTTGGTGGTAAAGCAGCACCTGCTTACATCATTGCCCAAGATATCATTCACTTGATTCTTTGCTTGTCAGAAGTGATTAACAACGACCCAGAAGTTAACCAATACCTAAATGTTCACTTGGTTGAAAACTATAACGTTACCGTTGCTGAACACTTAATTCCTGCGACAGATATTTCTGAACAAATCTCTCTAGCATCAAAAGAAGCTTCAGGGACTGGTAATATGAAATTCATGCTCAACGGTGCATTGACTCTTGGTACAATGGACGGTGCCAATGTTGAAATTGCTGAATTAGCAGGAATGGATAATATTTATACATTTGGTAAAGATTCTGATACTATCATTGATCTTTATGCAACGGAAGGTTATATATCAACTGATTACTATGAAAATGACCCAGTTATCAAAGAAGCTGTTGACTTCATCGTTAGTGATGAATTAGTGAAATATGGTAATGCAGAACGTCTTGAGCGTCTTTACAATGAATTGATTAACAAAGACTGGTTCATGACTTTGATTGACCTTAAAGAATACATTGCTGTTAAAGAACAAATGCTTGCTGATTACGAAGACCAAAAAGTTTGGATGACAAAAGTCGTTAAAAATATTGCCAAAGCTGGTTTCTTCTCATCAGACCGTACAATTGAACAATACAACGGCGAAATCTGGCACAGCAACTAAGACAATAACGCGCAATGTGAAAATACAAAAAAGGCTGATTTCTCAGCCTTTTTGCTATTCTATACAGAAATAATGTAAAAATGTTGAATTTTTATAAATTTACAGGTTGACAAATGTATAAATATTAAATATAATGTATTTATATCAAAAAGAAAAGAGAAAATGATTATGAAGGTAAGTAAATTATTTGGTGGTTTAGCAGTAGCGGCGGCTTCGCTTTTCCTATTGTCAGCTTGTGGTTCTAGCAGTTCAGAAGATACATCAGTATCAGATATCAAAGACAAAGGAACACTTGTTGTTGCGTTGAACCCAGAGTTCGCTCCGTTTGAATTTAAAACATTGGTGGACGGCAAAGATACTATTGTTGGGGCTGATGTTGAGATTGCTAAAGCTATTGCAGAAGAACTTGGTGTGGATGTCAAATTTTCATCAATGTCATTTAATAACGTTCTTGCGAGTCTTCAATCTGGCAAAGCAGACATTGCCATCTCAGGAATTTCAGCAACAGAAGAACGTAAGAAAGCTTATGATTTCTCAGATCCTTATTATGAAGCTGAGAATGTTGTTCTTATCAGAAAAACAGATGTTGATAAATATACAGATACAGACTCTTTAGACGGTCTATCAGTTGGTACTCAAAAAGGAAGTATCCAAGAAACAGTTGCTTCTGAACAATTAGCAGGTGCAAAAGTCGTTTCATTGACACAAAACAGTGAAATGATTAACGAATTAAAAAATTCACAAATTGAAGCAGTTGTCCTTGAAAAACCAATTGCCGAAGGTTATGTGGCAAATAACAGTGACCTTACTATTGCAGGTATCACGTTAACGTCAGATGATGCTGATGCCTACGCTGTTGCTCTTCCTAAAGGCAGTACAAAATTAACTAAGAAAGTTAATAAAGTTATCAAGGAATTAAAAGAATCTGGAAAAATTAATCAGTTCATTCAAAATGCTTATGAATTATCAGTAAGTGACTCTAGTGATTCTGACGACTAAGAAGATGCTGTATGAAAAATTTTTTTAGGGGATTTATCTTATTTGTAACACTAGGAGGTTTGTCAGCTTGTTCATCTTCGACAGGTATCAGCCAATTCAGTATTTAAAATAAAGGAAAAATTGTGATTGCAACAGAGTCAGAATTCGCACCGTTTGAATTTAAAATACTAATCGATGCCAAAGATAGTTTTGTTGGTGCCGATATTGAACTGGAAAATGCTATCGCTGATACTCTTGGTGTAGATGTAGATTTTTCGCTAATGTCATTTAACAATGTATTGGCTTCGGTGACTTCTGGGAAAGCAGATATTGCAATCGCAAGAGTTTCAGTAACGGACGAACGTAAGAAAGCTTATGATTTTTCGGACGCTTACTATGAGGCTGAAAATGTTGTCATCATCAAAAAATCGGACGAGGCAACCTATACCACACTTGAAAGTTTGGCAGGAAAAGCAGTTGGTGCGCAAAAAGGTTCAATCCAAGAAAACATTGCGAAAGACCAATTGCCAGATTCGAGCCTCGTTTCCTTAACATCAAACGGCGAAATGATTAATGAATTGAAAAATAATCAGCTTCAAGCAGTTGTTTTGGGGAAAGCTATTGCTGAAGGCTACGTTTTACAAAATGATGATTTGATGATTGCAGATATGACCTTGGAATCAAACGATATAGATGCTTATGCGGTCGCATTGCCGAAGGAACAGGCCAAGATTTAATTGATACCGTCAATAACGTTGTCAAAAAAGTCGAAGGTTCTGGTGATTTTGATGCTTGGCTTGAAAAAGTAGCGACTTACACACAAAGTAGTTCAAGTTCAGATGAATAATGTCAAGACTGAGAGTTTTTTACTCCCAGTTTTTATGTCATCATGGTAAAATGATGATAGTAATAGAAAGTTCGTGAGGTTTGAGATGAAATTACCACGTTTTGGCGTTGAAGAATGGCTCAATGTCCATGAAAAGGAAGCAGTCTATGATATTGCAGGCGTTTCGATTGAGGCGCTAACCTTGCAGGAATTATTTGAATTGACTGGCGTTTCGCAAGAAGAATTTTACCAAGAATTATTAACTAAAAAGTTAAATTATGGTTGGATTGAAGGCTCACCTGACTTTAAAAAAGCAGTTAGTAATCTCTACCATTCTGTATCAGAAAGTCAGATTCTTCAGACGAATGGGGCGACGGGAGCGAACATGTTGGTTTTATATGGATTGATTGAACCGAAAGACCATGTGATTTCTATCTATCCAACTTACCAGCAGTTGTACGATATTCCGAAATCATTGGGAGCCGAAGTTGACCTTTGGCAAGTCAAAGAGGAAAATGATTGGTTGCCTGATTTAGATGAGTTGCGCCAGTTGATTCGCCCAAATACTAAAATGATTTGCATTAATAATGCCAACAATCCAACAGGAGCTGTTATGGACGATGAGTATCTGCAGGAGTTAGTTGCGATTGCTAAATCGTGTGGTGCTTATATTTTGGCAGATGAGGTTTATTGTTCGTTTACGACTAAAAGAGTTTCCTCTATTGTAGATTTATATGATAAGGGAATCTCGGTTAATAGTCTCTCAAAAACATTTTCACTACCTGGCATTCGTGTTGGTTGGGTAGCAGCTTGTGGTGAGGTGACTGATATTTTACGAGGGTATCGAGATTACACCATGATTTGTGCGGGTATTTTTGATGATATGGTAGCTAGTTTAGCGCTCAAACATAGGGAAGCTATTTTGGCACGAAATCGCCATATTATCAGAGAAAATTTGGCAATTCTTGACCAATGGATTGCCTCAGAACCCAAAGCGTCTTACATTCGTCCTGCTGAAGTGCCGACATCTTTTGTTAAGCTTGATGTTAATGTTCCAATCGAAGCATTTTGCTTAACGTTATTGCAAAAATATGGTGTTCTATTGGTTCCAGGAAATCGTTTTGACAGAGAAGGCTATGTTCGTTTAGGCTATTCTTGCCAGCAAGAAACACTAAAACAAGGCTTGCAGTTATTATCTGCATGTTTGAAAGAATTTTAAGGAAATGCCGTAAAATACGAGCAATTCACAAAATGAATTTTTATTCAAAAAATCGTTGACGTATTGCAAAAAAATAGCTAAAATAGAGATAAGTTTAAGAGAAAAGAGAATAAATATGAAAATCAAAAAAATATTTTTAGGGATTCTTGCGCTTATTTCTGTGCTGACGTTAGCTGCTTGTGGCTCGTCATCAAATGAAAATTTACAAGAAAAAATTGTCAAAAAAGGAAAATTAGTCGTGGCTATCAGCCCAGACTACGCCCCGTTTGAGTTCAAGGCTTTGGTTGATGGCAAAGATACCATTGTTGGTGCTGATGTGGAATTGGCACAAGCTATTGCTGATGAACTTGGTGTCGAGTTAGAACTATCATCAATGAGTTTTGATAATGTTCTTTCAAGTCTTCAAACAGGAAAAGCTGACATGGCAATCTCTGGTTTGTCTTATACTGAAGAACGTGCCAAAGTCTATGACTTTTCAGATGCCTATTATGAGACTGAAAATGCTATCTTAGTTAAAGCGAGTGATGCTGATACTTATACATCAGTTGACAGTTTGTCAGGTTTAAAAGTGGCAGTTCAAAAAGGAACGATTGAAGAAGGTTTGGCAAAAGATCAACTATCAGATTCTAACATTGTTTCGTTAACAGCTATGGGCGAAGCTATTAATGAATTAAAATCTGGTCAAGTTCAAGCTGTCGATTTGGAAAAACCAGTCGCAGAAGGTTACCTTTCACAAAATTCTGACTTAGCCCTAGCAAGCTTTGCTCTTGAAACAGGCGAAGGTGATGCCAAAGCAGTAGCTATGCCAAAAGATAGCGGCGAATTGGTAAAAACGGTTAACAAAGTCATCAAAAAATTAGCCAAAGAAGATAAATACAAACAATTCATTTCAGATGCAGCTCAACTCACAGGTGATGCGGTTGATGAAGACGAATAAGAAAGGGAGTGAGACAGAAATCAGTAGTTTCGTAGAAACTTGATTTTCAGCAAGTCTTAATTTCTTATTGCTGAGTAAAACAATTCATTGAATTGTTTTACTCTCACCCTCCGAATAGCTTAAAAGGGTGGGGAAACTTTTGAGGTGGAAGATAAAGTCAAGTGAAGCTTGACATCCAAAAAGAGGGTTATAAAAGCTGATTTGTCAGCGTGTTAGAATCTACTTAGTCGCTGCGCTTTGCAATTGTGACTCAATAATAGAGGAGGGTGGGAACTTTTTGTCTCAACCTCTTTTATATCCCTCCCCCCAAAAAAACGACCACCATTGGCAGTCGTCTTTTAGGAGATTATGAAAAAGAAAAGTTTTAGAATTGTTAATATATGGCGAGAAAGCCTTAAAAAATCATAAGCATGGTGAAAATTTTACCGAAAATATTTTTTAAAATTTTTATGGTATTTTAATGCGTGTAAGGATTGACTTTTTTTGATAAATTAGGTATCCTATTAGGGAACGTGTAAATGTTACAATATCTTGAGGAGGTGAAACATATGTCAAAAACAGTAGTACGTAAAAACGAATCGCTTGACGATGCACTTCGTCGTTTCAAACGTTCTGTGACTAAAGCTGGGACTCTTCAAGAATCACGTAAGCGTGAATTCTACGAAAAACCTTCTGTAAAACGTAAACGCAAATCAGAAGCAGCTCGCAAACGTAAAAAATTCTAATTAAATTTAGATACAAGAAAAGAGGCGCCAAGCGTCTCTTTTTATTACTCTAGATTGAAAAATTATTTTTCTTTCAACAAATCGCGGATTTCTGTAAGAAGTTCTTCTTGTGTAGGTGCAGTTTCTTCTTCCACTTCATCGTATTTTTTACCAAAATCAGAAGCAGCCTTAGCGGCTTTGACGATGAAGAAGAGGGTTGTACCAACAATTAGAAAATTAATAATAGCGCTTAAGAAACTACCATAGGCAACACCATGCCAAGAAAGCTCTGCAATTTTTTCCACACCAGCAGCTTTCAAAGCAGGGTTAAGAAAAAGTGGAGTGATAACATCTTCAACAAGCGATGTTACAATAGCGTTGAAAGCTGCACCAATAACAACAGCGACAGCAAGGTCAAGGACATTGGCCTTGAATAAAAACTTTTTGAGTTCTTTAATCATAGAAAACCTCCTAAATGAAACATTAACAGCATTATTCTATCAAAAAAAGTATACAAAAAGCAGTTATTTGTCTGGAAATTTGAATAAATCTATTATTTATTTAGAGAAATATTCAAAAATGATATTCTTATTCATTAAATACTAATTTTGAGCACTTCAGTAAAAATACTTTTTATACTGGAAATAGTTTTGTTGAAATGAAAATATCAAGAAACTAAAGTGAAAAAAGATTTCGATTTTCTAAAATCATTGCAACTATTCGGAGCTTTAGATTTACAAATGCTGCTCAAAATGTTATAATGAAATACAAAACTAAAATGGGGTTAGTGCGTGGAGGTGATCTTTTGGCAATTGACAAAGAATTAATTTCCGAGATAAAAAATAGCGTTAATATTGTTGATGTTATTGGCGAGGTGGTTAGTCTTACACGTGCTGGTCGCAACTATATTGGGCTTTGTCCATTTCACAAGGAAAAAACGCCATCTTTTAATGTCATAGAAGACAAGCAATTTTTTCATTGTTTTGGTTGCGGAAAATCTGGTGATGTTTATAAGTTTTTGGAAGAATATCGTCAGGTTAGCTTTTTAGAAAGTGTTCATCTGGTAGCTGAGCGCGCTGGAATCTCTTTGAAAATTGATGTTCAACAGACGCAAACAAAGCCACAAAGTCCTAATCAGATATTGATTGACATTCATAAAGATGCGGCTAAGTTTTACAATGCTGTTTTAAAGACAACAAAAGAAGGGCAAGAAGCAAAAAGATATCTAGCGCAACGTGGTTTGACAGATGAGCTGATTGATTATTTTAATATTGGATTGTCGCCAAACGAACCTGATTTTTTATATCAATCTCTAGCGAAACGCTATGATGAGAATGTTTTGATGGGTTCAGGTCTTTTTAATTTGTCCGAAAGAACAAATCATGTTTATGATGCTTTTCAAAATCGGATTATGTTTCCGTTGACCGATGACAGTGGCCAGATTGTTGCATTTTCGGGACGGATTTGGACCAAAGAGGACCTTGAAAATAAGCAAGCAAAGTATAAGAATACTCGTTCTACAGCGCTGTTCAATAAGTCGTATGAACTTTATCATTTAGATAAAGCTCGTCCAGTAATGTCGAAAAAACATGAAGTCTATTTGATGGAAGGTTTTATGGACGTTATTGCTGCCTACCGTGCTGGTATTGAAAATGCTGTCGCTTCTATGGGAACGGCATTGACCCCAGATCATGTTAGACATCTGAAGCGTTACACCAAAAAAGTGATTTTGACTTATGATGGTGATAACGCTGGTCAAAATGCGATTGCCAAGTCTTTGGAACTTCTAAAAGACTTTAATGTTGAGATTGTGCGTGTTCCTGAGCAAATGGATCCTGATGAATTTATCAAAAAAAATTCACCACAAGCTTTGGCAAATTTGCTTGAGAATAACAGGATAAGTAGTACAGAATTTTTTATTCATTATTTGAAACCTGAAAATAACGATAATCTCCAAGCTGAGATTGCTTATGTCGAGCAAATTTCAAAAATTATTGCGCAATCGCCGTCAATTACAGCACAAAATTCGTATATTAATATGGTCGCTGATTTATTGCCTGACTTTGATTACTATCAAGTCGAGCAATCGGTAAATAGTGAACGTCTGCAAAATCGCTCAAATATGCAAGCAGAAGTAGTTAAGCAACGAGCGACTGTTGTAGAATTACCTATGTCTAAGAATATATCTGCAATTATCAAAGCAGAAAGTCAGTTAATGCACCGACTTTTGACACACGATTATCTCCTCAATGAATTTAGAAATCGTGGCGAATTTATCTTTGATACCCAAGAGTTGCAAGCTTTGTATGATTTATTAGTGCAGCAAGGTGAGGTGAATTCCTATGATTTGGCGCAACTTGATGACCAAACGTGCCAGATGTATTATCGCGTGTTGGAGGAAAATTTACCAGACGAAATTGCGAATAATGAAATAGAGGAAATTATTGACAAGCGTGATCAGCTTCTTCAAGAAAGAGATTTGCAAAAGCAAAGTAAACTCATTCGTGAGTCTAGCAATCTTGGAGATGTCGATGCAGCTTTAGCGGCTTTGGAAAATCTCATTGCCCAAAAAAGAAATATGGAATAGAGGAAAATATGGCAAAAGAAAAAGAAATTACAACCTTTAATGTTCAAGTTGCAGAATTTATTCGTAATCACAAAAAGAACGGCACTGCCGTCGATGATGAAGTAACTGAAAAATTAGTTATTCCATTTTCATTAGATGCCGATCAAATAGATGACCTTTTGGAACGTTTGACAGATGGTGGTATTTCAATTACGGACAAAGAAGGAAATCCATCAACAAAATACATCGTTGAAGAACCAAAACCAGAAGAATTGACAGACGAAGAATTGCTTGGTAGTAATTCCGCCAAGGTTAATGATCCAGTTCGTATGTACCTCAAAGAAATTGGTGTTGTGCCATTGCTCACTAGCGAGGAAGAAAAAGAATTGGCTGTTGCCGTTGCTACTGGTGACCTTCAAGCAAAACAACGTTTGGCTGAAGCTAACTTGCGTTTGGTTGTTTCAATTGCAAAACGTTACGTTGGGCGGGGTATGCAATTTCTTGACCTTATTCAAGAAGGAAACATGGGATTGATGAAAGCTGTTGATAAATTTGACTACTCAAAAGGATTCAAATTCTCGACCTATGCAACATGGTGGATTCGTCAGGCTATCACACGTGCTATTGCTGACCAAGCTCGTACGATTCGTATTCCTGTTCACATGGTTGAAACTATTAATAAACTTGTTCGTGAACAACGTAATCTCCTTCAAGAACTTGGTCAAGACCCAACACCTGAACAAATTGCGGAGCGTATGGATATGACACCTGACAAAGTTCGTGAAATTTTGAAAATTGCTCAAGAACCTGTTTCATTGGAAACACCAATTGGTGAAGAAGATGACAGTCATCTTGGTGATTTCATTGAAGATGAAGTTATTGAAAATCCAGTAGATTACACAACTCGTGTCGTGCTTCGTGAACAATTGGACGAAGTTTTGGATACGTTGACAGACCGTGAAGAGAATGTTTTACGTTTGCGTTTTGGTCTTGATGATGGTAAAATGCGTACATTAGAAGATGTTGGTAAAGTTTTCAATGTGACGCGTGAACGTATTCGTCAAATTGAAGCCAAAGCTCTTCGTAAACTACGCCACCCAAGCCGTAGTAAACAACTCCGTGATTTTATCGAAGATTAATTATTAATTGTGAGGTTCGCTTGTGTCAGGACAAAAATATACTGAAGAAGAAGTAGCAAAAATTAAAGACCGTATTCTTGAAGCTTTGGAAATGGTTATTGACCCAGAATTGGGCATTGATATTGTCAATCTAGGTCTTGTTTATGAAATACGTTTTGAGCAAAATGGTCATACTGAAATTGATATGACATTGACGACAATGGGGTGTCCACTCGCTGACCTTCTTACAGATCAAATTCATGATGTGATGCGTGAAATTCCAGAGGTAACAAATACCGAAGTGAAGTTGGTTTGGTACCCAGCTTGGACGGTAGATAAGATGAGCCGCTACGCTCGCATTGCTTTAGGGATTAGATAACTATTAACAAACAGTAAAAGACCGGCAATCGTTAGATTGTTGGTCTTTTTTATAAATAAATATAATTTTTTATTGAATATGAATTAGTGGAAATTCGGATGTTTATTGGTATCATATCGAAAATATGCCTAGTAATACAAACTTTAATAATGTTCTTAAAATGAAAGAGCAAACAGCTATTTCGTGTGGAAAACATGATTCTGAAAAAGAAAAATATAATTAAGGAGGAGTGAAGCTATCCTCTTTTTCTAGTGCTTTTTCTGAAAAAATAGTGTAAAATATTAGGGAATGAATTTAAAGGAGTTCTAACATGATTTTAGTTACAGGTGCCAATGGGCAATTAGGAACAGAATTACGCTATTTATTAGATGAACGTGGTGAAGAGTACGTGGCGGTTGATGTTGCGGAAATGGACATCACAAACGCTGAAAAAGTTGATGAAGTATTTGCGCAAGTAAAACCCACACTTGTTTACCATTGCGCGGCTTATACAGCCGTTGATGCTGCCGAAGATGAAGGTAAAGAACTTGACTATGCTATCAACGTAACAGGTACAGAAATTGTTGCCAAAGCAGCTGCTAAATATGGTGCAACTCTTGTTTACATTTCAACTGACTACGTTTTTGACGGAAAGAAACCAGTTGGTCAAGAATGGGAAGTTGATGATACACCAGACCCTCAAACAGAATACGGACGTACAAAACGTCTTGGTGAAGAAGCTGTTGAAAAATACACTGATAGATTCTACATCATCCGTACAGCTTGGGTATTTGGTAATTATGGTAAGAACTTTGTTTTCACAATGCAAAACCTTGCCAAAACACATGATACATTAACTGTTGTCAATGACCAACATGGTCGTCCAACATGGACTCGTACTTTAGCTGAATTTATGACTTATTTGACAGAAAATCAAAAAGAGTTTGGTTATTATCATTTGTCAAATGATGCTGCCGAAGATACAACTTGGTATGATTTCGCAGTGGAAATCTTGAAAGATACTGACGTTGTGGTGAAACCAGTTGATTCAAGTCAGTTCCCAGCTAAAGCAAAACGCCCACTTAACTCAACAATGAGCCTTGCTAAAGCTAAAGCAACTGGTTTTGTTATCCCAACATGGCAAGAAGCTTTGCAGGAATTTTACAAACAAGACGTTAAAAAATAATAATTGTTCATCGCAGTTCCAAAACATGATTATGGGGTTAGGAGATTTTCTAACCTCATTTTTGATTGTGACGCCCTAGCTGCTTTTGCAGTATTAAAAATTGTACAATTAATCACATTCTGTTGCTTTGACTTTCCTTTTTTCTTTCGCCAGCTTATGTAAATTATGGTATAATAAAAGCGATTGTATTTTAGAATGGAGAAGTGTGCCATGCAACATGTATTCATCATCGGAAGTCGTGGATTACCAGCAAAATACGGTGGTTTCGAGACTTTTGTTGAGGAGTTGGTAAAAAATAAGCAGAGCGCAGACATTGTTTATCATGTGGCTTGTTTGAGTGACGATAAGCATCAAACGCACTTTAGCTATGAAGGCGCGGATTGCTTTACCATCAAGGCACCTAAGATTGGTCCTGCTCGGGTCATCGCTTATGATATGATGGCTATTAAGTATGGACTTCAAATGGTAAAAAAAGAGCGTATTGAACACCCTATTTTTTATATTTTGGGAAATACGATTGGTGCTTTTATCGTGCCCTTTGCTAAGAAAATTCACGCTGTCGGTGGTAAAGTTTTTGTCAATCCCGATGGTTTGGAATGGAAACGATCTAAATGGTCAAAACCTGTTCAAGCTTATTTAAAATATGCTGAAAAATCAATGGCTAAAACGGCTGATTTGGTGATTTCAGATAATGTCGGTATTGAAACTTATATTCAGGAGTCTTATCCAGAAGCTAAGACACGATTTATTGCTTATGGAACCGACTTGACAAAGTCAAGTTTGACTGCTGATGATTATAAGGTTAGAAAATGCTTTGAAAACTGGCAAACAAAGGAAAATGGCTATTACTTGATTGTCGGACGATTTGTTCCAGAAAATAACTACGAAACAGCAATCCGAGAATTTATGAAATCAAATACTAAGCGTGATTTGATTATCATTTGTAACCATAAGAACAACCCTTATTTTGACAAATTGAAACGGTTGACAAATTTTGAAAGAGATAAACGTGTGAAGTTTGTTGGAACAGTTTATGACCGTGATTTGTTAAATTATATCCGAGAAAATGCATTTTCCTACATTCATGGACATGAAGTTGGAGGAACAAATCCAGGTCTGCTTGAAGCTCTAGGACATACTAAACTTAATCTTGTCCTTGATGTTGATTTCAATAAATCAGTAGCTGATGCAAGTGCTTTTTATTGGAATAAAACCTCTGGTAATTTATCATGTTTGATAAATGATGCAGATGGTCATTATGATTTTACAGAATATGGAAACCGTGCCCGTGCGATTGTTAAACAAAATTACACATGGGAAAAAATAGTAGGAGAGTATGAGGAACTGTTTTTAAATGAAAATTAATATTCTCATGTCCACCTACAATGGTGAACAATTTTTGGCTGAGCAGATTAAAAGTATTCAAAAACAAATAGTCAAAGACTGGACATTATATATCCGAGACGACGGCTCTAGCGACCGCACACCAGAAATTATTCAGCAATATGCTCAAAAGGATTCACGTATTGTCTTTATCAATGCTGATAATCGTGAAAATTTTGGTGTCATTAAAAACTTTTATACGCTTTTAAAACATAGCAAAGCTGACTATTATTTCTTTTCTGACCAAGATGATATTTGGTTGGAAGATAAATTAGCAGTGACTTTAGCTGAAGCTGAAAAATATAGCAATGACAAACCGTTACTCGTTTATACGGATTTAAAAATTGTTGATAGAGAGCTAAACGTTTTGCATGAAAGCATGATTAAAACACAGTCTGACCATGCCAATACTACACTAGTTCAAGAATTAACCGAAAATACGGTAACTGGTGGAACAGCGATGATCAATCATGCTCTTGCCGAGCTTTGGACAACAACGGATAATCTCTTAATGCATGACTGGTATTTAGCATTGATTGCTAGTGCCTTGGGACATTTGGTTTACCTCGATTACCCAACAGAATTGTATCGTCAGCATGACGCTAATGTTCTTGGAGCAAGAACATGGTCCAAACGGATGAAAAACTGGTTAAAACCACATAAACTCGTTGAAAAATATTGGTGGTTAATTGATGCCAGTCAAACACAAGCGCGTTTTCTGCTAGACTTAAATTTATCACCAGAAAACAGAGAAATAGTTGAAAACTTTACAACTATTATGGATAAATCATTGTCTCATCGTATTCACACTTTAAACAAATATGGCTTACGTAAGAACAGAAACTTCCATACGCTTGTCTTTAAAACACTAATTATTACCAAATTTGGTTATAGGAGAAATAAATGAAATTCTTTAGTAAAGAAAATAAAATCTTATTAAAAGAGATGGTAAAAACAGATTTTAAACTTCGTTACCAAGGAAGTTTAATTGGGCACTTATGGTCAATCTTAAAACCATTGATGCTCTTCACAATCATGTACTTGGTATTCGTTCAGTTCTTGCGATTCGATGATGGAACACCACACTATGCAATTAGTTTGTTAATTGGTATGGTGACATGGAACTTCTTTTCTGAAGCAACCAATATGGGGATGATGTCTATTGTATCTCGAGGTGATTTATTACGTAAATTAAACTTTTCCAAAGAGATTATTGTTATTTCATCAGTAGTAGGAGCAGCGATTAATTATGGTATTAACCTGATTGTTGTATTTGTTTTTGCATTAGTCAATGGGGTGACAGTCTCTTTCGGTTGGTTAACTATCTTCCCTCTCTTTATAGAGTTATTCCTATTTTCAGCGGGTATCGCCTTTGTACTTGCTACTCTATTTGTGAAATATAGAGATATTGGTCCTATCTGGGAAGTAGTGATGCAAGCTGGTATGTATGCGACACCGATTATTTATTCACTTACATTTATTTTGCAACGTGGTCAAGTCACAGTTGCAAAATTGATGATGCTAAATCCATTAGCACAAATTATTCAAGATATGCGTCACTTTATCATATTTTCAGGAAGTATGCGTGGCTGGGATTTGATTGGCCATAAATTTATCGCTATTATTCCTTATGTCCTTCCACTCTTTGTATTTGGAATTGGTTATTATATTTTCCATAAAAATGCTAAAAAATTCGCGGAGATTTTATAATGTCAGATAAAAAAATAGCAGTAAAAGTTGATCATGTTAGTAAATATTTTAAATTGCCGACAGAAGCAACTCAAAGCTTACGTACAAATCTAGTTAATTATTTTAAAGGTATAAAAGGATATCGAGAACAACATGTCTTAAAGGATATTGACTTTGAAGTAGAAGAAGGAGATTTCTTTGGGATTGTTGGACGAAATGGTTCAGGGAAATCAACTCTTTTGAAAATTATTTCTCAAATTTACGTTCCTGAACAAGGGAAAGTTACTGTAAATGGTAAAATGGTATCTTTCATTGAACTTGGTGTTGGATTTAATCCAGAACTAACAGGACGTGAAAATGTTTATATGAACGGTGCCATGCTTGGATTTACAACTGAAGAAGTAGATGCTATGTATGATGATATTGTTGAGTTTGCGGAACTTGAAGATTTCATGAATCAAAAACTTAAGAACTATTCAAGTGGGATGCAAGTTCGTCTAGCCTTTTCAGTAGCTATTAAGGCTCAAGGTGACGTACTTATCCTTGATGAAGTCCTTGCAGTTGGTGATGAAGCTTTCCAACGTAAATGTAATGATTATTTCCTAGAGAGAAAAACGAGCGGAAAAACTACTATTTTAGTTACCCATGACATGGGTGCTGTTAAGAAATATTGTAATAAAGCTATTTTGATTGAGGATGGTTATATCAAAGCACAAGGTGAGCCAGACGAGGTAGCTAACCAATATAGCTATGATAATGCTAATACTGAAAAAAATGACGATGGAAAAACTGTTGAAAAATTAGTTGTTGATAACCTAGAAGTTAATCTACTTTCTTCTGGTCAAACTACACCAGATAAGCCAATTGAGTTCAGTATCAGTTATAATGTTCTCGAAGACTTAGAGACATATGTAGCATTTTCACTTACAGATATTGACCGTAATATTTGGATTTATAACGATAATTCTATGGAATACCTTTCAAGTGGAAAAGGTTATAAACATGCTACGTATTCTTGTTTATTAAATAATGTAAACAATCTAAAATTAAAACTTGAGGTTTCTATAAGAGATAAAAATGGTAAAATGTTAGCTTTTGCTAACTCAAGTAATACAAATGTTATTCTTGTTAGTCGTAATGATTTAGCACTAGATGATAAATCAGGTAGGGATTCGGCTACAGGTTTAATTCAAAGAAATGGCACTTGGAAATTTAAATGATGGATGCTTTAGTTAGTATTGTTGTAACTTGTTACAACCACGAATCTTATGTAAAAGATTGTCTTGAGAGTATATTTCAACAGACATATAAAAATATTGAGCTATTGGTTTTTAATGATGGGTCATTAGACGATTCTGATACTGTTATTAAAGATACGCTAAGTTTGAGTCCTTTTGAAAATACTCAGTATTTTTACCATGAGAATAAAGGAGTCGTTCTTACCAGAAATATTGCTTTAGAGTATGTTTCAGGAGATTACCTTGTTTTTGTTGATAGTGATGATACTTTAAAAAAGGATTATATTCGTTTATTAGTTGAAACTGCAGAAAAAGAAAATGCGGATATAGTTTATTCTGCACTCTATGAATTGAATTCTGGAGAGGTTGTTTTACCTATTAAAGAGTATGATTTACAAGAAATGTTTATTGGTAATTTCATACATGCTTCAAGTTTAATAAGAACATCAGCGATTGGAAATATTAAATTTGATGAGCAGTTGAATCGTGAAAAATTAGAGGACTACGACTTCTATTTAAATCTGGTGACAAGCAAGGAATTAAAAGTAGTTCCTTGTTATGAAACTGGATTAAATTATCGTATGTCATTTGATTCAAGAAGTAACCATCAAAATCTAAAGTCATATTACAAAACGTATGGATATATAATTGGGAAATATCTGACTCGATTCCCTAATTATGTAAAAGAAGCATTAGATTATCATTTTGAGCGCTTAACGAGTTTAGATATTGAACACTCTATTAAAGAAGAAAAAATATCGATTTATTTTTCTGAGAATGAAGCATTTTCGGATATTCCAGATTATCAGAATCAAATACAATTTCAAGATGAAATTGAAATTCCTGTAGTAAAAGGTAAGAATTATATCAGAATAAGACCTTCTAATATTCCAAGTTTCTATGAATTTTTTGTTTTAAAATCGAAGGAATATCAGACTGAGATTCTTCCAATAATGTCAAATGGTTTAATCGATGAAAATAGTGTAGTTTTTGAGGCTTTCTATCCTTTCCTTGATTATCAATTTACTCTTTCAGAAGGTGATAAGCTAGTGTTGAGCTATAAACGCTATAATATCAATGACATTGTTGCTAAAGATTATATTGGAAAATTGCTTGCGAAGCAAAAATATAATCGCTTACAAACTATTCTATCGTATGAGCAGAAACAAAGACAACTTGAAAGTGAACTTAATCAAAAAACACAGGAATTTGATGACTTAAGTAAGGAGTATAACACTTTACTATCTAACTATCGTTCTATAACAAACTCAATATGGTGGAAAATACCAACTAAAATTATTAATTTCTTTAGGAGAAAAAAATGAAACGCTTACTCTTATATGTTCATTTCAATAAATATAATAAAATTAGTGAGCATGTCTATTATCAACTAGAACATATGCACCCTCTCTTTTCAAAAGTAATCTTTATTTCAAATAGTCAACTTGATGAGGGTGAAGTTGGTAAATTACGTCAAAGTCAATTAATTGATGCTTTTATACAACGTGAAAATATTGGATACGATTTTGCAGCATGGCATGATGGTATGGCTTTTGAAGGTTTTGAAAACTTAAAAGCTTATGATTCAGTAACTGCAATGAATGATACTTGCTTTGGACCACTTTGGGATATGGCTCCTGTATATGATAAGTATGAATCAGATGAAAAAGTTGACTTTTGGGGAATGACAAATCATAGAGCGATTGATGCGGGTCATATTTATATTGATGAACATTTACAATCATATTTTATGTCTTTTAAGAAAAGTATTGTAATTTCTGAAGTTTTTCAAGAGTTTTGGAAGTCTGTTGAAGCATATACAGATGTTCAAAAAGTTATTGATAATTATGAAACGAAATATACTAAGCGTTTTGTTGATGCTGGTTTTCGTTATGCTTCTGTATTGAATACAGTACCAATTGCAGATAATTTTTTCCATTCTAATTTTACAATTCATTATCCACATGTACTTTTAGATAATCATGTTCCGTTTATAAAAATAAAAACTTTTGATTTGATACAACATTTAGCGCCTTATTTGTTGAAAGAAATTGAAAAAGTCTCTAATTATCCAACGAAATTAATTTTAGATCATATGTCGGATATAAGTCTTCCTACCCCACCTTATTTGTTAGATCGTAAAGTACTTAAGGTAGTTGAAAAAGAATATTCAAATACTAAAAAAGTAGCAGTTCATCTTCATACTTTTTACGTTGATTTGTTAGAGGAATTTTTAAATCAATTTGAGAATTTCCATTTTGACTATGACTTGTTTTTGACAACTGATACAGAAGCTAAAAAAGCAGAGATTGAGTCTATCCTTGAGAAAAATGGTAAAACAGCTCAAGTCTTTCTAACAGGAAATCGGGGTCGTGATATTATTCCAATGTTAAAATTGAAAGAAGAATTATCTTCATATGATTATATTGGGCATTTTCATACTAAAAAATCTCCAGAATATCCTTATTGGGTAGGGGATTCATGGAGAAATGAACTTTATCAGATGTTAATTCAATCTGCTGATAATGTCTTAGCTAATCTAGAAAATAACGATAATCTTGGACTTGTTATTGCTGATATCCCATCCTTCTTTAGATATACTAAAATAGTTGATCCTTGGAACGAAAATCGATTTGCTGATGGCATGAATGAACTTTGGGAACGTATGAATCTCGGGCGACAAATTGATTTTAATAACTTGAGTACGTTTATCATGAGCTATGGAACTTTTATTTGGTTCAAACATGATACACTTAAACCACTATTTGATTTAGAGTTGACGGACGATGAAATACCATCAGAACCAATTCCACAACATACAATTTTGCATTCAATTGAACGTATCCTAGTTTATCTTGCATGGGCAAATAATTATGATTATGCCATTGCTAAAAACGATATCTATATAACACCATTTGTGGATAATGTGGTGTTTAATATTCGTCCGAATACAATGCCTAACACCTACGTGAACTTTGACAACATTGGTGGTATTAAAGGAGCGCTTAAGTATATTTACCGTGGTCCAGGTAGTGCTATTAAATATATTGTCAAGAGGATGGTACTGAAATTTAAATCATGATGAAAAAGTTTTTGAAAAGTTTTGATTGGGTTAATCTTCTAAGGATAGTTTTATTAATTATTTTTCTATTTTACATCAATTTTTATTTAGTAAATTCTTATGTACTTAAAGGGGCAATAAGTGATTTGTCTTTAGGGTTTCAATCCAGCTTACATTTTAGCCTGATTGCCTATATTTTATCTATTGTGGGGATAAGTTTTTACCTTGTTAAGGATCTGAGTAAAACATTCTTTATAAAGTTAGTTTCTGGATATTTTATTTATCAGATTGTTTCCTATTTTATTTTAGTAACAAGAAATTTAAATAATGAAAAGTTTAAAGTATGGGATTTGATTAAAAATCATTTTTTCCAACCGAATTTTCTTGTTACACTTTTGATTATTATAGGTATTTCAGGAGTACTATATTTTTTAATTCAAAAAAATAGGTATCTTGCATTTATTGAAGATTATCTTCAGGATTATGATTCTAAAAACACAATTCTTTTTGGATTTTTAGCATCTTTTGTCGTTAATGATAGACAGATGCTAAAGATTTTCAAAGAATTAGTATACTCTTATCTTTCTGATAATGATTATGTTCACTTTATAATTCACTTGTCTAGCAATCTTGCTTTAACTTTAATGGTTATGGGAGTAGTGTCTTATTTTGTGATTAATGCTTATCAAGCAATTGTTACAAATTCTCCTACTCCATCATTGATGATAACTGTAAGCTTTGCATTAGCAACTATTTTTAATTATACGTTACAGCTAGGAGTTAGAAGTGATGAAACATTACTAGATAAATTTATTTTTCCAGGAGCAACAGCTTATCAAATTATTGCTTTAACATATCTCTTTTTAATTATCTATCTTGTATTTAATCGCTTTTTATCTGCAACTTTCCTTATTATTGTAACTGGAGTGATTATATCTGTTGTTAATAATATTAAGGAAGGTCTGCGAAGTGAGCCTCTTCTTATTACAGACTTTGTTTGGTTAAAAGAGATTTCGTTGTTAACTAGTTTTGTCGATAAAAGTGTTATTATTTATATTGTGCTTGGTGTCATTGCAACACTTGGTGTCTATATTCTGTTAAGGAAACGTATTTTACCTGGAAAAATTTTTAACATTAAAAGATTACGATTCTCCTTCTTAGGAGTGTTAATTGGTCTTGGAGTTTTCAATTTTATTGTCTTTAGAAATGAAACAGATTCTAAAATTATTGATAATATCCCCGTTGTTTCCAAGGTTAATAATTGGGTTGATATTAATTGGATGGGATTTTCGACTAATGCTAGCTATAAATCGTTGACATATGTTTGGACAAAGCAATTAACCAAATCGGTAATGGAAACTCCTGATGGGTATAGCGAAGAGAAAATTAAAGAGCTTGCGGAAAAGTATCGCAATGAAGCTTTAATAATTAATGCTTCTAGAGCTAATAAAATTGAAGACCAAACAGTCATCTTTATTTTAAGTGAAAGTTTTTCAGACCCGAGTCGTGTTCCAGGTGTTACTTTATCTGAAAATGTTATTCCAAATATTACCCAAATAAAAGATGAATATACAAGTGGTTTGATGATATCAGATTTTTATGGTGGTGGTACAGCTAACATGGAAATTCAGGCTTTGACAGGTTTATCCTATTCTAATTTATCGCCTAGCGTTTCTGTTATGAATACTGAGGTGCTTCCTAAAATGTCGTATATTCCTTCTATAAGTGATAGTTATACTGATGACGAAAAAATTGCAGTACATCTTCATAATGGCGCAAATTATTCTCGAAATATTGTTTATAAAGATTTAGGATTTGACACTTTTATAGCTTTGGATGGTACTGACGATAAGCCGACACAATTAGAGTATCTCAGTTCAGGGGCTAGAGATAGCTCAACTTACTATGCTGTCACAAGTAACTTATCATCAGATACAAGCCAATTTTTCTCAGTTATCACCATGCAAAACCATATTCCTTGGGAAGCAGAGGAGCCAGCAGAGATTACTGCTTATGGAGAAGGATTATCAGATGAGGAGAATGAAAGTTTAACTAGCTATGCTAGACTTTTAAACATTACTGATTCAGCAACTGCCGACTTTCTTAACGAGTTATCTGGTTATGACAAAAAAATAACGGTTGTTTTTTATGGTGATCATTTGCCAGGATTGTATCCTGCAAGCATATTCTCAAGTAATCCTTTAAATCAATATGAAACTGATTATTTTATTTGGAGTAACTATGAAACAGAAAAACTATCTTATCCATCTGTTAATTCAAGTGATTTCCCAGCACTTGTACTAAAACAAACAGATTCAAAAGTTTCTCCTTACTATGCTTTATTAACTGATATTCTAGAAGCTGAAAATCAATCTTCTGACGATTTAGAAGCTTTATCAATGGATTTACAGATGTTGCAGTATGACCTTACATTAGGAAATAGTTATATAACAAAAGTGGATGAGAAATTTTTTGAGACTGAATAATTAAACTACTGGAGTTTTTATGAAAAATAAAGTTAATGATTTTGTTAATTTGAATAAGCAAAAAATATTTATAATTTTTGTATTGTATTGCGTTTCTGCTTGTTCAATAGGTGTAGTTAATTATCCTTATATAGATGATATTGCTCGACGTATTGAAGGAGTTGGAAACTTTGCAGCTCATTACTCACGCTATTTAAGTGAATTTGCTTCGTATATCGTTCAAGGAAGTCATCATTTAACAGATACAGGTTTGACCACTTTTGTGGTAAGTGCAATTATTTTAACACTTACAAGCGTAGTCGTTTTATATGTTATGTTTGATGGCGAGCAAATTTCGTGGGTTTCAGCAATGGGTTCAGTTTTTATAGGTATAAATCCATGGTTTTTGGAACCAATTAGTTTTAGATTTGACGCACCTTATATTTGTCTTTCTGTATTGGTATCAGTTATTCCATTTCTTTTCTTTTATTCAAAAAAAAGAAACTATTTTCTTTTATCAATTATTGGAATTTTTTTGATGTGTAATTCTTATCAAGGCTCTTCAGGAATTTATATTATAATGTTATTAACATTACTTTATCGTGATTTTTTGAAGGGCGTTGAGATATCCGAACTCTTAAAAAAACTTTTAATAAGTGCTTTAGCCTATGTGATTTCAATGGGAGTATACCTCTTAGAAACGAAATTGAACCCCGAATTAGCATTACGTGGTGATACAACTAGTATAGCACCTTTGAAGGCTATGCCAGCTGCAGTTTTTAATAATCTTAGAGTGTATTTTATAACTTTAAAAAGCCAAAGTACCAATGCTTGGTTATATCTTGCTATTGTATTATTTATAATGTTTTTTGTTTATATGACGTATAGTAGCAAGATTAATAAATTAATATCAAGTATTTTTGGAATTATATATCTTGCTCTTGGTTCTATTTTGAGTTTTGGAGTTTATATGTTCTTTTCAACTCCACTTGCAGACGATCGCCCCAGATATGAATATGGTTTTGCATATTTTATTGCTATTATCATGATTCTGTTAGGAAGTTATTCTAGCAATAAGGTGATTGATTATGTTAAAGGTTTAGTAGTAGTTTTATTAGTGTATTACTCTGTATCGTTTGCATTTATATATGCCAGTGCCTTAGATAATCAGAAAGAAGCATTTGAAGATAGTGCAGTTATGTTAGCCGAAGATTTAAATGATTATGTTACAGCTGATAATCAAACAGTATATATTAGTTCAATGTTTAAGGATTCTCCAGCTTATCTTAATACTCTAAAAACATATCCTATACTGGATGATTTAATTCCAAGTAATGCTAGTCTTTATTGGCCAAATCTACTATGGTTTAATACTTTGACAAATTTAAATGTCAATCTAGTTGGTTTTGATTTTAATACAATTGATATGAACACTTTGGAGTTGCTCGAGTCAAATAAATTATGGGATATTTACCAATTGAACGGGGAAATTTATGTCTATACTAAATAATATTGAAAATAGTTAGCTACTTGTTATAGTGTAATTTTATTTACCGTTGGACTATTGCTATATATTCTGTTGTAAGTTATTCATAAATTCACAGTTTGCATATCTTAGAGAGGTTATTATGAAAAAACTATCTATCGTTGTTCCTTGTTACAATGAGCAAGAAACAATTTACCCATTTTTGGAAGAAACTCAAAAAGTCGAGCAAAAGTTAAAAAATCATTTGGTATTTGATTATATTTTTGTTAATGACGGTTCAAAAGATGAGACATTGAACGTATTGCGTGATGTTGCAAGTCGTTTTCCTAACGTTCATTATCTATCTTTCTCACGTAACTTTGGGAAAGAAGCAGGGCTTTTAGCAGGGCTTGAGGCAGCTGATGGTGATTTAATTACTGTTATGGATGCGGACTTACAAGATCCACCTGAGCTTTTGATTAATATGTATCAGAAGATTTTAGAAGGCTATGATGTTGTTGGAACACGTCGCGCCGACCGTAAAGGTGAACCAGTCATTCGTTCTTTCTTTTCTAAGATGTTTTATAAAATAATAAATGCTGTTTCAGATACTGAGATGGTAGACGGTGCGCGTGATTTCCGTCTGATGACTAGACAAGTTGTTGATAGCATTTTAGAACTTGGTGAAGTCAATCGTTTTTCAAAGGGAATTTTCTCATGGGTTGGTTACAATGTGACTTACATTGCTTATGAAAATCGTGAGCGTGTCGCTGGTGAAACGTCATGGAACTTTTGGAGTTTATTAAAATACTCAATGGAAGGGTTCATCAACTTTTCTGAAGCGCCATTGAATCTTTCTTTGTGGGCTGGTGCAGTATCATTTTTAGCATCAATTTTAGGAATTTTATTTATTATTGTTCGAAAATTGACTATCGGTGGTAGCGTCACTGGTTGGGCTAGTCTAGTTTGTATCATCTTGTTCATTGGTGGTATTCAACTGCTTGCTCTCGGAATCATTGGAAAATACATTTCCAAAATTTTCCTTGAAACCAAAAAACGCCCAGCTTACATTGTAAAAGAAAAAGGGTAAACTATCTTGACTATTTTAAGAGATAGCAATTATTTATAAAGGGGTTTTAGGAAATTTATGTTAAAGAAATGCCATGATGTAATCATCAATTTACTTCATGCTTGGTCACTGCTTTTATTTACGATGATTACTTTAATTAGTTTATTTTATCGAACTTTTATCCCAAGATATTCAGAATTGGCTGAAATAAAGCAAAATCGTTTGTTTCTTCTAATTCTTTTTCTTGCTCTTGGGATATTTTATTTTGTAATAGCCAATCTAAGAAAGAGTAGTGCAAAAAGGATCTTTTTTCTAGGAGTACTTGCATACACTATTTTTGCTATTTATTTATTTCTTTCGGTATCGGGAATTTTAAGAAATGACGCTGTAGCGGTATATGATGCTGCTCGTGGTTTAAATAATGGTGATTTTAGTTATTTGGAAATAAATTCTTATTTGTATCGATTCCCCCATCAATTAGGTTTAGTGACCTATGAAAGAATTATTTTATTACTTACAGGTGCAAAAAATGCTAAGATTTTCTTTCTTTTGAATTATATTATGATTATTGCTATTAACTATTTAAACTGGAGAGTAACGAAAAAACTCTTTGATAATGAAGAAATTTCAAAAATATCAATTGTGATATCATTTATATTTTTACCACAGTTTTTTTCAATACTTTTTGTGTATGGATTAGTACCTGGGCTATTTTTTTCCATGATAGCAATATATTGTTTAATCGCTTATTTTGAGAAAAGACAATTAAGATTCTTGGTTAGCTTAATCATCGCACTCACTTGCGCAACGGTTATTAGAAATAATTATATTATTTTGGTTGTTACGATAAGCATTATTTTAATTCTGGATGCAATTAATCATAAAGCTTTCCCCTCTTTTTTAGGAATAATCGTTTTATTTACAATGCTTTCTGCAGCTAATACCAGTATCGATAGTCACTATAAAAATTTATCAAACGGAAGTGATATTTCTGGCACACCACATATCGCTTGGATTGCAATGGGATTAGATGATAATCCAAAATCTCCTCGCTTACCAGGCTGGTACGATGAATCAATAGATAATGTGTATGTAGAAAACAAAGGAGACTTTGAAAAAATTAAAATTTTAAGTCAATATAAGGTTAAAGAACGCTTGGCTTATTTAACTGGTCACCCTAAGTATGCATGGGATTTCTTTGCAACAAAAGTTCTTTCAACTTGGACAGAAGGTTTATTTCAAAGTATCTGGTCAGGTCCAGCTCCAGCTCTTAACCAAGGAGTGAGGACTTTTCTTTGGAAAAGTGTATATAATGGAAAGTTTTTCTATAAATTCTTTTCACTTTTTAGTACTGCAATACTGTTTTTGATTTATTTTGGAAGTTTAGTATTTCTATTTTATTTAGTTGGTTCACAAAAAGTGGTAAATTCCCTCATTTTTTATCCGTATATTTATTTTTCAGGAGGCTTTCTTTTTCATATCGTTTGGGAAACTAAAAGTCAATACGCTTACCCTTATATTGTATTACTATTTCCCGTCGCTGCATTTGGTCTATTTAAATTTCCACAACTGAAGAAAACAGTTCTTTGGAAGAGAATAGTTCAAAAACTAAGATTAGTTTTATTTTCTTTAAGTGATACTATTGAGAATGCGAAATTAAATAAATAATTCTATATTTTTCACCGATTTTATAGCTGTTTTTCCGAATTATATAGTGTAAACACATTATACAAAGAAGGAGAACAGCTTTTTGAGTAAACTTAAAACAGCTTTATTGTCAACAGTTGTACTAGGTGCGACTTGTCTTTCACATCCCGTTTTTGCTGATCAGCAAGGGAATGCCATTGTTTCTAAAACTAATTTTGATTCTGCAAGTAAAACATTTGAAGTTACAGCGCAGCAGTCAGATAACGGAAAAGCAATCAAAGGGATTAGTGTTGCTATTTGGTCTGAAGAAAATGGTCAAGATGATTTGAAGTGGTACACAAATTCAAATGTATCAGGGGGGAAAGTCAAAGTTCAATTTAATTTAGCAAATCATGGTAATCGTGCAGGAAATTACATCACGCATATTTATACAAATTACACGGACGGTAGTTGTTCAGGAGTTGCTTTGGAGAATACTAAGATTAACCCGAAAGCACCGCAAATTTCCGTAAAAAATGGTGCTATCCAAATGACAACAGATATTTATGCACCATCAAATGGTCAGATTAAATATGCAGTTTGGTCTGAGGAGAATGATCAAGATGATTTAAGATGGTATGAAGATAGTGGTAAAGGAATTACGCAAGCAGATTTGAAAAATCATAACGGATATGGAAGATATTTTGTTCATACTTATTTATCTCAAGGTGGGAAAATGATTGGAATTAATGGTCAAGACATTGTCATTAATAAACAAGAAGTTTCGTATCAGATTAACAAAGTTAACGATACAACTTACGATGTATTAGTAACTAATGTGCCAGAATACATTACTTCTATCGCTGTACCTGCTTGGTCTAACGCAAATGGTCAAGATGATATAAAATGGTACACTACTACTAAAGTAGATAATGGGACATATAAGGCGCAAATCAATTTAGCAAATCATGGTTATGCATCAGGAGACTATAGTGTCCATATCTATGGTCAAAATGCGATTACTAATAACTTTGAAGGATTGAAAGGAACTTCAGGTTTTAGAGCAGACAATGTTCCAAATCAGAATGCTACCCCAACCCCTCGTATCACGACTTACATCAATGAAACGAATACTTACCCTGTTGGTCAGTGTACTTGGGCGGTGAAATCATTAGCACCATGGATTCCGAATTGGCTTGGAAATGCTGGTGGCTGGGCTACAAATGCCAGAGCTAAGGGATTTAGGACTGGTTCAACGCCACGTGTGGGGGCGATTGCAGTTTGGCCCAATGATGGAGACGGTTACGGTCACGTAGCTTATGTGACAGATGTAGCTAGTAATACACGTATTCAAGTTAAAGAATCTAATTACGCTGGAAATCAATACATAGCGAATTTCCGTGGTTGGTTTAATCCACTTGATTCATTTTGGGGTGGAAGTGTAACCTACATTTATCCAGATTAATCATAAGGCGGCGATTTTGAAGTCGCTATTTGTTATATTGCATTTATATGCGCTTGAATGCCATAAAGATTCATGTTACAATGGTGAAAAGGAAGTAAAAAAGAGGAGGAAGCATTTGAAAAAGAATGTCCTGCGAAGTTGTCTTTTATCGCCAGTGATTATCGGAGCTTTTCTAAGCTCAGGTTTAGTTTTGGCAGATGAAAATACAACGATTTCTACAACAGCTGAGAATATTCAAGCGGAGCAAGTTTCATCAACGACAGAAAACAATTTTGCAGATACATCTGTATCCGAAGTAGAACAAGCAACGGAATCGTTATTTGAACAGTCGCTTGTAGAAGATAGCGGTAACGAAACAACGGTTTCTGAAAATAATTCTTCAATAGATTCAGCAACTACAGACACAACAGATGCGACAGTAGTAGCTAATGAGTCAGGGTTGTCTGATATGTCAGATAACCCTAGTGCTAATAAAAAAGCAGAAGAAGTCAGTGAGGATTCTCAAACAGCAGAAGTGGTAGAAACAAGCACTACAATCACTAGTGCTGTGGATGAAGAAGCTACGGAAGATGACAATGAGACTGAAACTTTGACTGTGAATACTGATACTGTTTCTGAAGTCAATACAGCAAGTCTTGCGACGTCATTGGTGCAATCAACAGCAAAGAAAGTGACTTCAACCCAGACTCAAAAATCATTAGTAGAGGCTTCTGTTTCTGGAAATACGCTTTCCATTCAATATAATGGAATTATCACAGCAGGAGAATCTCTAAAATTTGCGGTTTGGTCTGACAATAATGACCAAGATGATTTGGTTTGGTATGATGCAGATGCTTCTGGTGCGGCTTATATCGATTTATCAAATCATAAAGATTACGGTATTTACAATATTCACACCTATTCTTTCAAAAATGGTCAAACTACTGGTTTGAATGCTATGACTGTAACGGTGGCACGGCCAGAAGTCACAACAAATATTACACAAACGAGCAATGGCAATTTCACCATTACAATTAACAATGTGCCTGATAGCATCACTAGTATTTTAGTGCCTGTTTGGTCTGATAAAAATGGCCAAGATGATATAAAATGGTATTCTGCTACACAAACTGGGATAGGAACTTACCAAGCTACGATTTCAGTTGCCAATCATAATAGTAACAATGGTCATTATAGCGCCCATATTTATGGACAAAGCAGTATCACAGGTGGCTTAATTGGTTTGGCAGTAACGTCTGGTTTTGATAATGTAGATACTCGTCCTAATGCCACAGTTTCAGTTGTTAATTATTCTGAGAATAAAACAACATTTGATGTCGTTGTCACTGGTAGCTCTGCAACAAAAACAATCACATCAGTTGCTATCGCTGTCTGGTCAGAGGATAAAGGGCAGGACGACCTTATCTGGTACACACCAATGATTACCAATAATTCTGCGCGTGTAACGATTGATATTGCTAATCATTCTAACACATCAGATATTTACAATGTTCACGTTTATACTGACTACGCTGACGGTACACGTGTGGGGCAAGTTTTGGGAGCTTATCAAATTACAAAACCAACGCCTAAAAACGATGTGACGGCAACCCTGACAAGTGATGGTATTGCTTTAACATTGGATTCTAATACCGTAACGGATTATAGCAAGGTTAAATTTGCGGTTTGGTCAGATGACGAAGGTCAAGATGATTTGGTTTGGTACGATGCAAGTTCTTCTGGAACAGCTTTAGCATCATATGAAAATCATTCAGGATATGGAACTTATCATATTCACACGTATTCATTTGAAACAGGTAAAGCCGTTGGTTTGAATGCGACAGATATTATTATTGAAAAGCCAAATGTTCAAACAACTATTACTAAAGTTGATGACAATACCTACAAAGTCACGGTGACAAATGTGCCAATTTATATCAAATCAGTATCTTTACCAGTTTGGAGTACGGTAAACGGACAAGATGATATTGATTGGTTAACTGCAACTAAAGAAGATTCATCAACTTATACTGGTACCATTTCATTGAAAGATCATCATTATGATTCAGGTGACTACAATGTTCACGTTTATGGGCAAAGCAAACTCGGCAATCATTTTATCGGCTTAGCTGTAACCAAAGGTTTTACAGTCACAGAAACAAGTGCAACAGCACCAACAATAACTGTTTCAAATTATGCTAAAGATAGTGGAGTATTGACTGTTACAGTCTCTGAGACAAGCACAAGTAAGCAATTGAAATTCATTCGTGTAGCGGCTTGGTCAGAAAGTGATCAATCTAACCTTTACTGGTACACAACATCAGATATTACTAATGGCACAGCAAGCTTAACAGTAGATGAAAAGTATCATGATTACATCAAAGGTGATTATACGGTGCATGTCTATGTTGATTTTAGTGATGGGACAACATCAGGTTATAATCTAGGTAGCTATACTTTTAATGCAGACCAACCTGTTCAGCAAGAGTCGTCCTATTTCATTGACATCAGTAGTCATAATGGCGTTATTTCAGTTAGTGAATTCCTATCATTGAAGAGTCAAGGAATTACAGGTGTGGTTGTTAAATTGACAGAAGGAACAAGTTATACCAATCCATATGCAAGTTCTCAAATTAGCAACGCACAAGCAGCTGGTTTGAAAGTTTCAGCTTATCATTATTCACATTATGAAACGGCTGCGGAAGCTAAAGCCGAAGCGCAATACTTTGTTTCGGTTGCAAAATCATTAGGGCTTTCAAGTTCAACAGTTATGGTTAATGATATGGAAGCTTCAGAAATGCTAAATGGAGATATTAATGCTAACACGCAAGCTTGGAAAGAAGAAATGACTCGCCTTGGTTATGGTGACTTGGTTTACTATACAATGGCAAGTTGGTTGGATATCAAGGGCGGAAAAGTTAGCACATCAACATTTGGCATGTCTAATTTCTGGGTAGCTCACTATGTTTATGGATACACCTATTTAGATCAAGAAACGGCTAAATCCCTTGCTTATTATTCATCAGCAGCGGCATGGCAATATACAAGTGTATCACCTAAATTATCACATGCTTTAGATGAAAACATTGATTATACTGGTCGCTTCACATGGTAAAGGAGGTTACCAATGAAAAAGAAATTGAGATGTTACCTAACCTTACTTTTGTCTTTAGGATTGCTAGCGGCGTGTTCTACGCATTCGCAAAATAGTACCAATCAGAGTTCTTCGTCAACTACCGTAAGTAGTAGTGTTAAGAAATCGACAAGTTCAAGTGAGACAAGTACATCATTAACTGTTTCATCTGAATCAGAAGAAGCATCATCAACGGAAAGTTCATCATCAACAGAAGTTACGTTAGCTCCAATTAATACAGGTGCTATTTTGAAAGCAGACTATTCAACAATGGCTGGAACGTGGCAGAATGCTTCTGGGGAAACTTTGACGTTTAATGATGCAGGATTGGCAACAGAAGGGTTAACGGCTGATTTTCTGGATATTGATCAAAATGGAATCTTACTCTTAGATGTTCAAACAGGGTCAAAAACAAATGTGACACTTTACATTGTACCTGCTAATACTAGCTTTTCTAGTGATTATTTGAACGGACAAAGTGATAATTCTGAGGTATCAAAAGACCGTATAATTTCTTCTGCCGATATTAGTTCTGGAGATATCGCTAACAAAGCTTATTATCATGTATCAGAATAAAAGTCTTAAATTTTAAAACGAACTCGTTTATTAATTTTATGACTCGTTAAAAAACAGTCCACTGGACTGAACTCGTTCATTAATTTCAAGACTCATGAAAAAACAGTCCACTGGACTGCTTTTTTATGCTATAATGGTAATGAAAAAAATAGAGGTGAATAATGTCTTACGAAAATTTATTAAATCGTTTTTTAAGCTACGTGAAAGTGAATACGCGTAGTAATCCTGATAGTACTACAACACCTTCAACTCAGACTCAAGTTGACTTTGCATTAAACGTTTTGAAGCCTGAGATGGAGGCAGTTGGTTTGCAAGATGTGCACTATTTGACAAATGGCTATCTTGTTGGTACTCTACCAGCTAACGATGCAACAAAAACACGTAAAATTGGTTTTATCGCACACATGGATACAGCTGATTTCAACGCTGAAGGTATCAAACCACAAGTTATTGAAAATTATGCAGGTGGCGCTATTGAACTTGGTCAATCTGGTTATGCCCTCAATCCAGAAGAATTTCCTAATTTAAATAACTACCTTGGTCAAACCTTGGTAACAACTGACGGAACAACCCTTCTTGGTTCTGATGATAAATCAGGTATTGCTGAAATCATGACAGCCGTTGAATACTTGGTAGCTCATCCTGAAATCAAACATGGTGAGATTCGTGTTGGTTTTGGTCCTGACGAAGAAATCGGTGTCGGTGCTGATAAATTCGATGTTGATGATTTCAACGTTGACTTTGCTTACACGGTCGATGGTGGACCACTTGGCGAAATTCAATACGAAACATTTAGTGCAGCTGCTTTGGAAGTTGATTTCATGGGACGTAACGTTCACCCAGGAACAGCTAAAAATCAAATGATTAACGCTTTGCAACTAGCGATTGATTTCCATAATCAACTACCAGAAAATGAACGTCCTGAAAATACAGAAGGCTATGAAGGATTCTTCCATTTACATGGTACGGAAGGTACTGTGGAAAAAGCGCACAGCTCATATATTATCCGTGATTTTGAAGACGACTCATTTGAAAATCGTAAAAAATTGGTTCAAGAAATTGCTGATAAGATGAATGCTGAATTAGGTAAAGAAAGTGTCATTGTCAATCTTCATGACCAATACTACAATATGAAGAAAATCATTGAAAAAGACATGACACCAGTTGAACTTGCTAAGGAAGTCATGGAAGATTTGGAAATCAAGCCAGTTATCGAGCCAATTCGTGGCGGAACAGATGGTTCAAAAATCTCATTTATGGGAATTCCTACACCAAATCTATTTGCAGGTGGTGAAAATATGCATGGCCGCTTTGAATTTGTCAGTCTTCAAACAATGGAAAAAGCTGTGGATGTTATTGTCGGCATTGTCCAAAAATAACCTTAAGCTTTACATAAGTATTGTTTGTTAGAATCGACTAATGGAGGACTGTTATGATTAAAATCTTTGGAAAGATGCGATACCATTGGCAACCTGAGTTATCTTGGTCAATTATCTATTGGTCAATTGCCGTAGCGCCAATGTTTATCGGCTTATCATTACTGTTTGAGCGGACAAAAATACCAAGTCAATTTTTTATCTTATTTGCTATCTTTATTGTGCTGGTTGGTCTTGGTTTTCATCGGTATTTCGTTATCGAAGACAATGGAAGATTACGGATTGTTTCTTTGAATCCTTTTAGAAAATCAAGCGTAGCGATTGCGCAGATTAAAAAGATTGAAGTCAACAAATCTGGGATTATCATAAAAATCAAAAATCAGCCAGATCGTATTTTTTATATGAGAAAATGGCCTAAGAAATATTTTTTAGATGCTTTGGCAGTTCATCCTGACTTTTTTGGCGAAGTAGAATTGATAGACAATTTTATCAAGCTAGATTACTTCGAAGTTTACAAGGCTAACGAAAAAGCTCCTACAAAATCGTAAGAGCCTTTGTTGGGCAGGACCTGATAGCAGTGAGGGCGTCTTGATCTGAGTTAGGAACAACTTTTTCTAAGTCCTCAGAATCAGAGAATTTGACGATACCGTCATCATGGTAATCAAAAAGTTTAGAATATGTCTGGCATAGGCCACAAGCAATACATTTTTGGGGAATTATTGATACTTTCATAGTATTATTGTAATATGAATTGATTTATTTAACAAGGGGACATTATGGCAAAACAACCGTGGGAAGAAAAAGTAGTTGATGACAACGAAATTAAAATTAGCCGTAAAACAAAAGGCTCTGCTATTAGTACGCCTTTGTTGACAGCGTTGCTTAGTATTTTCTTTGTCATTGTCGTTGCGATTTTGTTTGTTGTTTTTTACACTTCAAATCGTGGTAGTGATAAAGCATCAGAGACGTCGAATTTTTATGGTGCATCATCATCTAGTGTTGTTTCTTCATCGTCAGAGGCGTCATCATCAGAGACAACGACTGATGCGTCATCAACAGAAGCAAGTTCAGAGGATACAACCGACTCTTCAAGCTCTACTGGTAGTGGAGATACTATTACTGTTCTATCAGGAGAAGGTGCAGCTTCTATTGCAGCACGTGCAGGCATTTCAGTTGAAACACTCTATGAGCTTAACCCTGACCACATGACATCGGGTTATTGGTATGCTAACCCAGGAGATGAAGTTTACATTAATTAGGAAGAAAAGGAAATCATGAAATCAATTAGAATTGCGATTGATGGTCCTGCTTCAAGTGGAAAGAGTACTGTAGCCAAGATTATTGCTAAAAATCTTGGCTATACTTATCTTGATACTGGAGCAATGTATCGTTCAGCAACTTATCTAGCTTTGCAAAATGGATTAACAGAAAACAACGTCCAAGAAATTTTAGAAGCTTTGTCTAAGCACCCTATTTCTTTTGGACGTGCCGAAGATGGTAGTCAAACTGTTTTTGTTGGTGACAAAGATGTGACACTTGCTATTCGCCAAAATGATGTGACAAACAACGTTTCTTGGGTGGCAGCTATACCAGAAGTTCGCGAAGAACTGGTTGATCAACAACGTCGCATTGCTAAAAATGGCGCTATCATCATGGATGGTCGTGACATTGGAACGGTTGTTTTACCAGATGCAGAATTGAAAATTTTCTTGATTGCGTCGGTAGAAGAACGAGCAGAACGTCGTTTTAAAGAAAACCAAGAAAAAGGTATTGAAACGGATTTTGAAACATTGAAGCGTGAAATTGCAGAACGTGATTACAAAGATAGTCATCGTAAAGTTTCACCGTTGAAAGCTGCTGATGATGCCATTACTTTTGATACAACTGGTGTTGATATCGACGGTGTTGTCAAATTTATTCAAGAAAAAGCAGAAAAAATCATTGACATGAATTAGTCTATGTGATAGAATAGAAACAATGAGAAAAGCAGAAGTGGGAACTTCTCGCCTTGCGACTAAGGTTGTCTGGCCCAACATGTCAAAGATTCTTTCGGGAATACTATGTATGTACGGGCTTGATTTGTCAAGTCCGTTTTTGTTTTTCTCTAAAAAAATAAAGAGGTGAAAATCATAGCTAAGAAAGATCTATTCATTAACGATGAAATCCGCGTTCGCGAAGTTCGTCTCGTTGGTCTTGATGGTGAACAACTAGGAATTAAACCATTATCAGAAGCACAAGCTATTGCTGATGATGCTAATGTTGACTTGGTTTTAATTCAGCCACAAGCTACGCCACCTGTTGCAAAAATTATGGACTATGGAAAGTTCAAATTTGAGTATCAAAAGAAACGTAAGGAACAACGTAAAAAACAAAGCGTTGTGACTGTTAAAGAAGTTCGTCTTAGCCCAGTTATCGATAAAGGTGACTTTGAGACTAAACTTCGTAACGGCCGTAAATTCCTTGAAAAAGGAAACAAAGTGAAAGTCTCAATTCGCTTTAGAGGTCGTATGATTACTCACAAGGAAATTGGAGCAAAGGTATTGGCGGAATTTGCAGAAAGAACGCAAGATATTGCTATTATTGAGCAACGAGCTAAGATGGATGGACGTCAAATGTTCATGCAACTTGCTCCAATTCCTGACAAAAAATAATTGTCAATTTTAAATATTTTAAGAGGAGAATTCTAAAATGCCAAAACAAAAAACTCACCGCGCATCAGCTAAACGTTTCAAACGTACAGGTTCTGGTGGATTAAAACGCTTCCGTGCGTTTACTTCACACCGTTTCCACGGTAAAACTAAAAAACAACGTCGTCATCTTCGCAAAGCCGCTATGGTGCACTCAGGAGATTTCAAACGTATTAAAGCAATGCTTTCAGGTCTTAAATAAGAATAAAGCATTTACTCAATATTATTAAGAATTATTTGGAGGAGAATATAAATGGCTCGTGTTAAAGGTGGCGTTGTATCACGCAAACGTCGTAAACGTGTATTGAAACTTGCTAAAGGTTACTATGGTGCAAAACATATCTTGTTCCGTACTGCAAAAGAACAAGTAATGAACTCTTACTACTATGCATACCGTGACCGTCGTCAGAAAAAACGTGATTTCCGTAAACTTTGGATCACACGTATCAATGCGGCAGCTCGTATGAATGGTTTGTCATATTCACAATTGATGCACGGTTTGAAATTAGCTGAAATCGAAGTTAACCGTAAAATGCTTGCTGATTTAGCAGTTAACGATGCAGCAGCTTTCACAGCTCTTGCAGATGCAGCTAAAGCTAAACTTGGTAAATAAGAATTAAAACAAACGTAAGTTCTACTTACAATCAATTAAGAGTGCTAAGCTTACAGCTTAGTGCTTTTTTTATTCAATAGAATAAAACATGTGAACTATTTATATCGTTACCTAGTGCGCTATGATTTAGACGTTAAGAATTTTGAAATAGCGTGTTCGGGATTACCGTCGAAAAACGGTGATAAGATATTGTTTGCAAGACAGGATTTATTATTTACTTGTGAGTTCGATTTTGGGTCTGCTAGAGGAGAGTTAGGAGAAGTTAGAAGGTAACTTCGACTTTGGAGATAATGATAATATAGGAGTACAAGAAAAATCCCAATCACTAAATGTAATAGTGATTGGGATTTTTCTTGTACTAATTACGGTTAAGAGTCGTCATCACTTGAGCTTGATGAGCTACTGTGCAGTTGCATATAGCTTGGAGCTTTAAAGAGGTCAACGGTAGATTGGTTACCATTTTCGCTATATAAGCTTGTCGATTCATCACCTAGTTTTTTCTCTATCGATTTCAGGCTCTTCAAGGAGTTGGAGTAGGAAATCGACGAACTATCAACGGTTTCTAAACCAGTATCTGTGTCAAAGCGGAGTAAATCTCCCGTCTGGACTTCGTCACTAACGGAAAGCTGTTTAGCAACGGCATTGCGGATTTCTTTTGTTGCCGCAGTAGTGCTTTCATCTGGATTGGTGATTTCTTCACCAGTCGCTGTGTAGTAGAGATGTCCACTATAGCTTGTGTATGTAGGTGTGATATAATATCCAGCTGTTCTGAGAGCAACAGTTTGATCGTTATCCTCAGAAAGCAAATCTTGTCCAAGTTGAACATAGTTGCTAGTATCGACACCAAGCAAGTGAAGAAGTGTAGGTAAGGCATCAACCTCACCACCATAGGTGTCACTAATAAAGCCGTCTGTGTACCCTGGAATGTGAATCATAAATGGAACACGTTGGAGCATAGCATTATCGTACTCTGTCCAAGTTTCTGAATCTTTACCAAGTAGAGGAGCTAGGCTAGTATTTCTTGAATTTGAAATACCGTAGTGATCCCCATAAAGCACGATAATAGAATTGTCATATAAACCAGATTCTTTTAAGTAATTGAAGAAAGCCTCAATGGCAGAATCAAGGTAATTAGCTGTAGCGAAGTAACCATTAATGGTCTCATCATCAGTTTGAGCTAGTGGGAAACCTTCTTCATCAGATTCTCCGGCTAAGCTAGTGTAAGGATAGTGGTTACTTACTGTGATAAATTTCGTATAGAATGGTTGTTGAAGGTGTTCTAAATACTTAATAGAATCAGCAAACATGTATTTATCATTCAAACCATATTGGAATGAATTTTCATCAGTTTGCTCTTGGAAATATGATGAATCAAAGAAGTAGTCATATCCCCACTGTTTATAAGTATTGTTACGATTCCAGAACGAACCGACATTACCATGGAATACAGCGCTAGTATATCCGCCTGTTTGAGCAAGAATAGAAGGAGCAGCAAACGCTGTATTATCTCCACCATAGTTAACCATATATGATCCACTGCTAAGTCCGAAAAGCGATGTTTCCATTAATGTTTCGGCATCGGAAGTCTTACCAGCCTTAACTTGGTTAAAGAAGTTTGAAAAAGAAATAGTTGAGTTTGAGTGATATAGCGAATTAAGGAATGGTGTTACTTCATAAGATTGTCCATCAACTTCCAGTTTGTAGTCAATCAAGAATTGTTGGAAACTTTCCAAATGAATAACGATAACATTTTTCCCTTGAGCAATACCATAATACTTAGAGTTTGGTGCTGCATAATGTTCTGAGACGTATTCTTTAACCTCGGTCAAATCGTCAGCAGTTGCTTCACTACGTTCTTTTTCAGCTTGATAAGTTTGGTTAGCACTATAGACGGTGAAAGATGGTAAACCAAGCGCTCTAACGACATAGACATTTGAGAAACCACGAGTTAGCAACTCAGGTCTATCAATTTCCGCCATAAAAAGGTTGATAGAGAAAAGCAGAGCCGATAATGCTGTAAATGCAAAACTAGCACGTTTGTTGAAAGGACGTTTATCTGTTTTTATTTTTTTTGTAGCAAATAAAATAATTAAGATAATATAATCAAGGACATAGACAATATCCCAAACTCGCAGTAGATTTAAGGCAGAATCCCCTAAACCAGCAGAAACCTTACTACTTGCAAGCATTGCACTAACAGTAATAAAATCAGAAAACTCACGGAAATAAATGGCGTTAGCGATAAGTAGAATATTTAAAATAGTGTAAATAATCCAACTAACGGCATAAAAAACACGTGTCCTTTTAATATAAAGGCTTAATCCAAGTAAAAGCAAACCAATCGGAATGGGGTTAATTATTGAAAGGAAAACTTGATATAAATTTCCCAAATCAAGACTAAAATCAACATGGTAAGCCCACATGGTTTTTAGCCAATACATAAACAAAAGCGTCAAAATGAATCCCAAGCGTGTGTTTAGCACGTGTGAGATAACTTGTTTCAATTTCTTCACTGTAGGAACTTCCTTTATTTTTTTTCCTAAAGATAAAATCTCAGTTTCAATTATATCATAAAAACTTTTTTGTTATGTGTGAGAAATATAAAATTTAGTAGGAAAAATTCTGAATTTTTGATATAATAGGCTTCATGAACAAACTATACGTGGATTCTTTCGTTGAAAAGAAAATTAAGCGTGGCATTCAACTTTTGGATGGAAGAGATTTTCATCAACTTGATTTTGATAATCAGTCGGTTGCTGTTTACAATCATTCTCATCAATTTCTAGGAACGGCTTACTTGTCTCGACAAAATAAGGGAATCGGTTGGTTTTTAGGTCCAAGAAAAATTGAATTGACAGAATCTTATTTTGTGGACTTGTTTACAAAAGCTAAAAAACAACGCCAAAACTTTGAAAATTCAGATTTAACAACAGCTTATCGATTATTTAATCAAGATGGAGATAATTTTGGTGGTGTGACGATAGATCGTTATGCTGATTTTGTCGTATTTTCTTGGTATAATATGTTTATTTATCAGCATCGCGATGTTATTATAAATGCCTTCCAAAAAGTTTATCCAGCTATCAAAGGCGGTTATGAGAAAATTCGTTTTAAAGGACTTGATTACGAATCAGCTCATATTTATGGTCAAGAGGCACCAGCGTCATTTACCATTTTAGAAAATGGTGTCAAATACAGTGTTTTTATGAATGACGGGTTGATGACAGGAATTTTTCTAGACCAACATGACGTTCGTGATGCTTTGATTAATGAACTTGGACTTGGAAAACGTGTCCTTAATATGTTTTCATATACCGCGGCATTTTCAGTAGCAGCAGCAATGGGTGGCGCTACTGAAACAACATCTGTTGACCTTGCAAAACGCTCACGTGAATTGTCACAAGCGCATTTTGAAGCGAATGGTCTTGATTTGAGTAATCACCATTTTGTGGTAATGGATGTTTTTGAGTATTTCAAATACGCAAAACGTAAACAATTGACTTTTGATTTGATTGTTATTGACCCACCAAGTTTTGCACGGAATAAAAAGCAAACATTTTCTGTCGCTAAAGACTACCACCGTTTGATTAGTCAAGCTTTGGAAGTTATGTCAGAAAATGGCACTATTATTGCTTCAACTAATGCAGCTAACTTGACGGTCGCACAATTTAAAAAGCAGTTAGAAAAAGGCTTTGCTTCTGTTAAACATGACTATGTCCGTTTGCAACAATTGCCAAGTGATTTCACGGTTAACAAAGCAGATGTCAACAGTAATTATTTGAAAGTATTTACAATAAAGGTTAAAAAATGAAAATAGTAGTACCTATAATGCCTAAAAATTTAGAAGAGGCACAGTCGATTGATATTTCGAAATTCGACGAAGTCGATATTATTGAGTGGCGAGCAGATTTCTTAGATAAGGATGACATTATGACTGTTGCGCCAGCTATTTTTGAAAAATTTTCAGGTCGAGAAATTATTTTTACCATTCGTACGGATAAGGAAGGTGGCAACATTAACTTATCTGACGATGACTATGTTGAGCTTTTGAAAAATATTAATGCTATTTACCACCCAGATTACGTTGATTTTGAATATTTTTCTCATAAAGAAGCTTTTCAACAAATGTTAGACTTCCCAAATCTTGTTTTGTCATATCATAATTTTGATGAAACCCCTGAGAATTTGATGGAGTCATTTTCTGAACTAACGGCCCTTGCTCCACGTGTGGTTAAAGTTGCTGTTATGCCACAGAGTAAACAAGATGTGTTGGATTTGATGAATTACACACGTGGTTTCAAAACATTAAATCCAGAACAAGAATACGCAACGATGTCTATGGGAAAACTTGGACGCGTTTCACGTTTTGCTGTTGATGTTTTTGGCGCTTCGTGGTCATTCGCTAGTTTGGATCAAGCAAGTGCGCCTGGACAGGTTGCTCTTGCAGATATGAAACATATTAGGGAGGTACTTGATGCAGATTAATGGATACACGCGCTTAGCTGCGGTTGTTGCAACACCGATTAAACATTCTATTTCACCATTTATTCATAACTATGCTTTTGATAAAACCGGTGTTAATGGTGTTTATGTCGCTTGGGATATTCCTGAAGAAGATTTGGCAATTACGTTAGAAAATGTAAAACGCTATGATATGTTTGGCGTGAACATTTCAATGCCTTACAAACAAAAAGTGATTCCTTACATGGATGAATTGACTGATTCTGCCCAATTGATTGGGGCTGTTAATACGGTTATCAATCGTGATGGCAAATTAATTGGTCACAATACAGATGGTATTGGTTTCTTCAGAAGTCTAGCGACATTTGCTGATTTTGATGTTAAAGATAAAACGATGACGATTCTTGGTGGCGGAGGAGCTGCCACAGCACTCATTGCGCAAGCTAGTCTTAATGGTGCTAGTCATATTAACATTTTTAACCAAACTCAGTTTTTAGAGGCGACACGTGAGAAAGCGCAAGAATTTTCCGATAAAACGGGTGTATCTATCGCTGTTTATCCAGTTGAAGATTTAAAAACAATTCAAGAAAAAGTCTTAGATTCACAACTTTTCGTCAATGCTACAAGCGTAGGTATGGACGGAAAATCAATGATTATTACAGAAAATTTTGAATTTCCAGCAGGTTTGTTGGTTGCTGATACGATTTATCAACCATTTGAAACACCATTTTTGAAATTAGTTCGTAGCAAAGGCTTAACAGCTTTTAATGGTTTAGGAATGCTTTTATTCCAAGCTGCTGAAGCTTTCGAAACCTGGACTGGTGAAACAATGCCTACAGCTGAAATCTGGTCAGCGCTTGAAGAAAAATATAACACGAAATAAGAACAACTGATAGGTGATGCGAATGAAATTGAATGTTAATCTCCCACAGACACCTTATGATATTGTGATTGAAAAAGGTATCTTATCAAAAGCTGGTGATTGGGTCAAAAAACTTTGGAAACCACAAAAAATCGCTATTATTACTGATAATCATGTTGGCAGTTTATATGCTGAAAAGATTAAGCGAAGCATTGAAAATGCTGGTTTTGAAGTGATTGTCTTTGGCTTTTTGGAAGGTGAAGCTTCTAAAAATTTAAAAACAGTTAACAAAGTTTATGAATTTCTTGTTAAAAATGGTATGACACGCAGTGACGGTATTGTTGCGCTTGGTGGTGGTGTCGTAGGAGATTTAGCAGGTTTTGTAGCCTCTACTTATATGCGTGGCATTCATTTCTTACAAATTCCGACGAGTTTAACAGCTCAAGTTGATTCATCTATTGGTGGTAAAACAGGGGTTAATACGCCATTTGCCAAAAATATGGTGGGGACATTTACCCAACCAGATGGTGTTTTAATTGATCCTGAAACTTTACAAAGTCTTGGCAAACGTGAACTCATTGAAGGTATGGGGGAAGTTATCAAATATGGTTTGATTGATGATGTTGAACTTTGGAAAGAATTATCTGCTATGGATGGCTCCCCTGAAAGCATTTTAGAGCATGCTGAGAGTATTATTTACCGTTCGTGCAATGTTAAACGTAAGGTTGTTGTTGAAGATGAACTTGATAATGGTGTTCGCCTTTATCTTAACTTTGGCCATACCATTGGTCATGCGGTTGAAGCGACTGCGGGCTATGGAAAAGTCATGCACGGTGAAGCTGTTGCCATTGGAATGGTACAAATTTCTCGTGTTGCTGAGAAAAAAGGCTTGATGCCTCAAGGTATTACGGAAGAAATTTTTGACATGTGCCAAAAATTTGGTTTACCTACAGATTACGAACCATGGCATGTTGACGAACTTTATAGTGCTTTAGTACATGATAAGAAAGCTCGCGGTAAAATGATTAAGACAGTTATTGTACCAGAGCTTGGTGGCGCAGCAATCAATCAGATTCCACTTGAAGAGATGAAAGAGTATTTGGAGAAGTAAGATGAGATATTTGACAGCTGGTGAATCCCATGGACCACGTTTGACAGCAATTATTGAAGGAATTCCTGCCGGGCTTCCTTTGACTGCTGAGGATATTAATGTTGACTTAAAGCGACGTCAAGGTGGTTATGGGCGTGGTGGACGTATGAAAATCGAATCAGATAAGGTTGAAATCACATCTGGTGTACGTCATGGAAAAACAACTGGTGCTCCAATTACCCTTCATGTCATCAATAAAGACCATGAAAAATGGCTTGATATTATGGCGGTTGAGGATATTGATGATAGCTTAAAAACAAAACGTAAAATTACTCATCCGCGTCCAGGGCATGCTGACCTTGTTGGTGGGATGAAATACCGTTTTGAAGATTTGCGTAATTCTCTTGAACGCTCATCTGCACGTGAAACAACAATGCGTGTAGCCGTTGGAGCGGTGGCAAAACGTATTTTAGCAGAGCTTGATATCGAAATTGCTAATCACGTTGTTGTTTTTGGTGGCAAAGAGATTGATGTTCCAGAGGGACTGACTGTTTCACAAATTAAAGAATTGGCTAGTCAATCAGAAGTTTCAATTGTCAATCAAGAGCGTGAACAAGAAATCAAAGATTATATTGACCAAATCAAAAAAGATGGTGATACTATTGGCGGTGTTGTTGAAACTGTTGTTGGTGGCGTTCCAGTTGGTCTTGGTTCTTATGTTCAATGGGACAAGAAACTTGATGCAAAAATTGCAGGTGCGGTCGTTTCAATCAATGCTTTCAAGGGAGTTGAATTTGGTTTAGGATTTAAAGATGGTTACCTCAAAGGAAGCCAAGTCATGGATGAAATTCTTTGGACCGAAGAAGATGGCTACACTCGTCGTACCAATAATCTTGGTGGTTTTGAAGGTGGTATGACTAATGGACAACCAATTGTTGTTCGAGGAGTCATGAAACCTATTCCAACACTTTATAAACCTTTGATGTCAGTTGATATTAAAACACATGAGCCATATAAAGCAACGGTTGAACGTTCAGACCCAACAGCTCTTCCAGCAGCAGGTGTCGTTATGGAAGCAGTTGTTGCAACTGTTGTGACAGATGAAATTCTTGAAAAATTCTCTTCTGATAATCTTGAAGAATTAAAAGAAGCTGTTGCTCGTCATCGTGATTATGTCAAACATTTTTAAAAATATAACATTTTGACAATAGGAGGGCATTGGCTCTCCAATATTGCTATAAAGATTAGCAAATCAGAAATGGAGTAACTATGGAAAATAAAGTGATTTATATTGCAGGTTTAGGTTTAATTGGCGGTTCCCTTGCCTTGGGAATCAGACGTGACCACCCTGATTATAAAATTCTTGGTTATAATCGCTCTGATAAATCACGCAACGTTGCCCTTGAACGTGGAATTGTGGATGAAGCGACTGCTGATTTTAAAGAATTTGCGCCCTTAGCCGATGTCATTGTATTAGCTGTGCCGATTAAGCAAACTATTGAATTTATTAAGGTTTTAGCTGATATGGATTTGAAAGACAATGTCATTATTACAGATGCAGGTTCTACAAAACGTGAAATTGTCGAAGCTGGTGAAAAATACCTTGCTGGACAAAGCGTTCGTTTTGTTGGCTCTCATCCTATGGCAGGTTCTCATAAATCTGGTGCCATTGCTGCTGAAGTCAATTTATTTGAAAATGCTTATTATATTTTCACGCCGTCAAGGCTGACAGATGCCAGCACAATTGCTGACATGAAAGTTATTTTGTCAGGGCTTCATGCGCGCTACATTGAAATTGATGCTGCTGAGCACGACCGTGTTACAAGTCAAATTTCGCATTTTCCACATATTTTGGCAGCTAGTTTAATGGAACAAGCTGGGGATTATGCTTCGGAACATGAGATGACTAACCACTTTGCGGCTGGAGGTTTTCGTGATATGACACGTATTGCGGAAAGCGAACCAGGTATGTGGACTAGTATTTTACTAACCAATAAGGCTGCGGTTTTAGAACGTATTGATGATTTTAAAAACAGACTTGATGGCGTTGCGGAGCTTATTTCGCAAAATGACGCCGATGCTATTTGGAATTATTTTAACCATGCCAAAGAAACCCGCAAGGAAATGAACATTCACAAACGTGGTGGTGTCGAAAGCGGTTTTGATATTTTTGTTGATGTTCCTGATGAAGAAGATGTTATCTTGGAAATCTTGGAACTACTTCGTGGAACATCTTTGGTTAACATCCACATTAACGAAGAAAACCGTGAGGATATTAACGGCATTTTGCAAATTTCTCTTAAGAATATCAAAGATTTTGAACACGCTAAGAAAGTTATCAGTGAAAATACTGATTATAAAGTTTATGTTAATTAAGGAGAATTACTATGGCAAATATTTATGATTTAGCAAATGAATTAGAACGTGGCATCCGTGCCCTTCCAGAGTATAAAAAAGCTGAAGAAAGTCGTGCAGCGATTGAAGCAGATACGGCAGCTAAAGAACTTTTCAAAGAATTTACAGATTTCCAACAAGGGCTTTATGCTAAATTGCAATCTGGACAAATGCCTACTGGTGATGAACAGGCTAAAATGCAAGAATTAGGAGCTAAAATTGAAACTAATCCAGTTCTGAAAGCTTACCTCGATGCGCAACAAGCTTTGTCAGTTTATGTATCTGACATTGAAAAAATTGTCTTTGGACCTTTGCAAGACCTTTTGAAATAATGATATTTTACAACCTGACATTCTTTGTTAGGTTGTTTTCGTATTTTCTGAATCAAAGGTCTATAATGAGTGATAACTTTATAAGGGGGAATCTTGTATGTCACGTAAGGTCGGAATTATTGGAATGGGGCATGTTGGGTCAACAGTTGCTCATGGTTTGATTGCTCAAGGTGCATTTGATGATTATGTTTTGATAGATATTAACGAAAAGAAAGTTACGGCGGATGCTGTTGATTTTACAGATGCGGCAGCTAATCTCAATCAGCATGCTAATATCGTTGTTAATGATTATCAAGCGTTGGCAGATGCAGATGTTGTGATTTCAGCTTTGGGGAATATTGCTTTGCAGGACAATCCAGATGCGGATCGTTTTGCAGAATTGCCTTTTACAGCAAAACAAGTACCACTTGTTGCTAAAAAATTAAAAGAAGTTGGTTTTAAAGGTATTATTATCGCGATTTCTAATCCTGTTGATGTTGTGACTAGCCTTTATCAACATTATTCAGGGCTTCCTAAGGAACGCGTCATTGGTACGGGAACGTTGCTTGATACAGCACGTATGAAACGTGCAGTTTCAGAACGTTTCGGTGTAGATGCTCGTAGTGTTTATGGCTATAATTTAGGTGAGCATGGGAATTCTCAATTTACAGCATGGAGCCAAGTGCGTGTGAAGGGGCAACCTATTTCAACATTTACAGATGCTAAGACTTTGGACGAAATTGCTCATGAAGCGATGATTGGTGGGCATACTGTTTTCTACGGTAAAAAATACACTAGCTATGGCATTGCAAGTGCGGCAATCCGTTTAGCTTTGGCTATTGTGTCAGATAGCCACGAAGAATTACCAGTGTCAAATTATTATGAACCGCTTGATACTTATCTTAGCTATCCTGCCATTGTTGGACGTGAAGGAATTATCGAGCAAATAAAATTGACATTACCAGCAGAAGAAGAAGCAAAACTTGAAAAGTCTGCCAACTTTATTAAACGTAAATTTTCAGAAAGTCTAAATTAAAGAAAAAAAGAAATCCCATCTGGAAAATCAGGTGGGATTAGTGATTTAACAAGTGATTCCGAACTTCAGAAATGAAATAAAGTGACCCTGTCACAACAAATAAGTCTTCTGGATTGTCATCTACTCTTGAAAGCCAGTCTTTGTAATCAGCAACTTTTGGGTATTGTTCTGGGTAGTCTGACAATGCCTGCGCCTGATAGAAATCAAATGTTGTGACGGTTAAGTCATAGGTGGACAATTCTTCCAGCATTTGTGTTAAAGGCTTGCGATTTAGCCCTGCAAATAAAATGTGACTGTTTTGTTGAGCAAAGTCATTCTTTAGTAAGTCAACTAATTTGGCGATAGAATCTTCGTTATGAGCACCATCTAGCATTAGATTTGGCTTGATGAGTTCACAACGTCCTGCCCAAACAGTCTCTTCCAGACCAGTTTTGATTGTAATTGGTGTAATAGCTGGCAATTGTTTTTGAAGAATCAATGCAGTCATAGCTGCCAAAGAGGCGTTAGTTTTTTGGTGTTTACCAAGCATTTTAAGCTGAATATCTGGAATAATAGTCTGATGATAAATCATATCAAAAGCTCTGCCATTTTCCATAAACGAAAAATCTTTTCCTAACTCATAAATGCTGGACATTGTCTCTTCGGCTTTCTGATAAAAAACGCGGCGAACGGGCTCTGCCATTTTTCCAAAAATAAAGGGAACGTTTGTTTTTAAGACACCTGCTTTGTGCTGAGCAATCTCAGCTAGGGAATTGCCGAGTGTTTCTCGGTGGTCGATGCTGATTGAGGGGCAAATGACAGCTTTGGCTGTGAAAACATTGGTTGAATCGTAAGTGCCACCAATACCAGCTTCGATGACCGCAATATCGATAGGATTAATGACTGCAAAATAATAAAACATGAGAGCAGTGACTAATTCAAATTCGGTCACTTTACCGACCTTGTCTTGAAATTTTGCGCTATCAACAAGTGGTTTAATAGCTTGAACTGTTTTTACCAAATCCTGGTCAGGGATTTCAATGCTATCAATAGCAATGCGCTCATTAAAACGAGTGATAAATGGCGATGTGAAAGTACCAGTCTTGTAACCAGAAGCAGTTAAAATATGTTGTAAAAAGCTTGTTGTTGAACCTTTGCCATTAGTTCCGACGACGTGAATCGCAGGAAATTTATCTTGCGGATTGTCGAGCAATGCTAGTAAATACTGCATCCGCTCAAGGCTCGGACGACGTCCGTTAGCTTTATGAGAATGAATCCAGTTTAACGTTTCAATATAATTCATAACTTTTTGATTAAATTCGTAAAAAAGAGGTGAGAACTTAGTGTACTCACCTCTTTTGAGTGTGATTGAGACGGTTGAAAATCAATAGAAGGAGCAAATAATCGCTGAAAACGATATTAGCACTAGTAACGATTACTCAGTTGTTTCGGTGTTGCTACCTGTAGTGGTATCGTCAGAAGTTGTATCTGAACTTGATGGTGTTGTTGAACTTTGGCTTGTAGCAGAGCTTGAACTATAAGTGGTATCTGAACTTGAACTGTAAGTATTGTTGTTACTGTTGTTAGAACCACTATTATAGTTATTATTAGCAGAAGCAGAACTTGAATAAGTTGTCGAAGCGGAAGTATCTGTTTTACTATCGCTGTCACTTTCTTTGATGATAACAGTTGTTGTCGTTGTTGATTTATCTGTTGTCTTTGAGTTTGACCCCTTTAAGGCATTGCTAATGGTAATACTTGCCACAATGATACTAAGAATAGAACCAATAAGAGCAACTGTTTTTTGAAGGGCAGAAAAACCTGTCTTAATGTGTTTTGTTGGGGCAGCTGACTTATCGTTTTTTGATGATGATTTTTGACGTCTTGAGTATTTTTGAGACATGATTAACTCCTTTTTCGCATATGACTCTATTATAAAATATTCTTTTTAAATGTCCAGCGTTAGAATTTTTTTGTTTCAAAAATTATTGTACGTCAAATTCTTAAAGTTAACCTTAAAAAAACTTAAAATTAAAACTTTCACACTCATAAAAGTCTGTGCTATAATGATAGTATTGATTTTTGTGAAGGAAGAAAAAATGATATATTTTGATAATTCAGCTACAACAATTCCCTATCCTGAAGTGTTACGCACTTATCAGGAAGTTGCTAGCAAGATATTTGGAAATCCCTCAAGTTTGCATAATTTAGGAACAAAGGCTAGTCGTATTTTAGAAGCTAGTCGCAAGCAAATTGCGGATTTATTAGGGGTTAAGAGTACTGAAATTATTTTTACGTCTGGTGGTACAGAAAGTGATAACTGGGTACTTAAAGGTGTTGCCTTTGAAAAAGAACGTTATGGCAAACACATCATCGTTTCAGATATTGAACACCCAGCGGTTAAAGAGTCGGCAAAATGGCTAAGCGAACACGGTTTTGATGTTTCATATGCACCTGTTAATGACCAAGGCTTTGTGGATATCAAAGCATTAGCTGCGCTTTTGCGACCAGATACAACTTTGGTATCAATCATGGCAGTAAATAATGAGATTGGCTCTATCCAACCGATTAAAGAAATTTCTGAATTATTAGCTGATAAGCAAGGCATTTCATTCCATGTGGATGCTGTTCAAGCTATTGGAAAAATTCCATCGGCGGATTATTTAACTGACCGTGTTGATTTTGCAAGCTTTTCAGGGCATAAATTCCACAGCGTTCGTGGGGTTGGTTTCATTTATAAAAAAGAAGGAAAAAAATTAACCCCATTATTAGCTGGTGGTGGTCAGGAAGGTGACCTTCGTTCTACAACTGAAAATGTAGCAGGAATTGCGGCTACGGCTAAAGCACTTCGCTTGGTGACTGATAAAGAAGCTTATGCTCTTCCGAAAATTGCCAAGATGAAAGAAGTTATCTATGACGAGCTAGCTAAGCATAAAGATATTGTTATTTTCTCAGGTAAAGATGATACATTTGCTCCAAATATTTTAACCTTTGGAATTAAAGGGGTTCGTGGTGAAGTTGTGGTTCATGCTTTCGAAGAACACGAAATTTACATTTCAACCACATCAGCTTGTTCATCAAAAGCTGGAAAACCTGCTGGAACATTGATTGCTATGGGCGTTCCAACGAAATTAGCACAATCAGCTGTCCGAATCAGTCTTGATGATGATAATGACATGGGACAAGTTGAGCAATTTCTAACGATTTTCAAACAAGTTTACGAAAAAACCAAAAAAGTAAGATAATAAGAAAGGATAAAGAGAGTTTTCTCTTTAATAAACTATGCAGTATTCAGAAATTATGGTTCGTTACGGCGAACTATCAACCAAAGGAAAGAACCGTATGCGTTTCATCAATAAATTGAAACATAACATGAAACACGTTCTTTCAATTTATCCAGATGTGCGTGTTGTTGCTGACCGTGACCGTGCTCACATTTATTTAAATGGCACAGATTACGTATCAGTTGCTGAATCATTGAAACAAATTTTTGGGATTCAAGGCTTCTCGCCATCATACAAAGTTGAGAAAAATCTTGAAACTATTAAGAAAGCAGTTCAAGATGTGATGAAAGATGTTTATCACGAAGGACTAACTTTTAAAATTACAAGTAAACGTAGCGACCATAACTTTGAAATGGATAGTCGCGAATTGAACCAATACCTTGGTTCTGCTGTATTTGAGGTTTTACCAGATATCCAAGCTCAAATGAAAGGTCCAGATGTCAACTTGAAAGTGGAAATTCGTGAAGAAGCAGCTTACCTTTCCTATGAAAATATCAAAGGTGCTGGTGGTCTCCCTGTCGGAACAGCAGGACGAGGAATGTTGATGCTTTCTGGCGGAATTGATTCACCAGTTGCAGGTTACCTTGCTCTTAAACGTGGGGTTGATATTGAGGCAGTTCACTTTGCTAGCCCACCTTATACAAGCCCAGGTGCTCTTAAAAAAGCCCAAGATTTGACACGTAAGTTGACTAAATTTGGTGGTAATATTGATTTCATCGAAGTGCCATTTACAGAAATTCAAGAAGAAATTAAAGAAAAAGCACCTGAAGCTTACTTGATGACTTTGACACGTCGTTTCATGATGCGTATTACTGACCTTATCCGTGAAGAACGTAATGGTTTAGTGATTATTAATGGTGAAAGTCTTGGACAAGTTGCCAGTCAAACACTTGAAAGCATGCGTGCCATTAATGCGGTAACCGCAACCCCAATTATTCGTCCAGTTGTCACAATGGATAAATTAGAAATCATTGATATTGCTCAAAAAATCGATACTTTCGACATTTCAATTCAACCATTTGAGGACTGCTGTACTATTTTTGCACCTGACCGCCCAAAAACAAATCCAAAAATCAAAAATGTTGAACAATACGAAAAACGTATGGACGTTGAAGGACTTGTTGAGCGTGCGGTTGCAGGCATTAAAGTAACAACAATCACTCCACAAGCAGACCACGATGAGGTTGATGACTTGATTGATGATTTATTATAGGAGACAAAAAGCTACCGTTGGTGGCTTTTTAGGTAAATTCTGACTCCTTTGCTAGAAAATGCTATAATAGTGTTTGGAGGTAAGATTAAGTGATGTTTGATAGGATTATTTATAAAAAAACAACGCTTGCTTGTTTGAGTTTTTTGGTGATTTCCTTGCTTGGTTCGGGTGTGTATAGTCTAGCTTTTGAAAAATCGAGCTCTAATACGACACAAACGACAGAAAAACAAGCACAAAACAAAAGCAATACGACGAAAACAGCGCGTGTCATGGCAAATGGTGATATTCTCATCCACAATGGGCTTTATGGAAGTGCTGAACAAGCTGACGGAAGCTATGATTTCACGCCGTTTTTTGAGTACGTCAAGGACTGGATTTCAAGTGCTGACTTGGCTATCGGTGATTACGAAGGAACGATTAGCCCTGATTACCCTTTGGGTGGTTATCCGCTTTTTAATGCACCAAGTGAAATCGCTGACGCTATGAAAGACACGGGGTATGATGTTGTTGATTTAGCGCATAATCACATTTTGGATTCTGGGCTTTCAGGTGCTATCAATACGGTTGAAACCTTTGAAAATTTTGGCTTGTCAACTATCGGTGTTTACAAAGAAAATCGTGATACGGAAGACATTCTCATTAAAAATATCAACGGCATCAAAATTGCGATTTTGGGTTATTCTTATGGCTATAATGGCATGGAAGCGAATGTGGCAGATGAAGATTACGAAAAACATATGTCAGATTTAGATGAAGATAAAATGAAATCAGAAATTCAAGAAGCTGAAAAGAAAGCTGATGTCACAATTGTCATGCCACAAATGGGAACAGAATACGCTCTTGAACCAACAGACGAACAAGTAACGCTTTATCATAAAATGATTGACTGGGGAGCAGATGTTGTGTTTGGTGGACATCCTCACGTTGCTGAGCCGTCTGAAACGCTTGAAAAAGACGGCGATAAAAAATTTATCATCTATTCAATGGGGAATTTTATCTCTAACCAGCGTTTAGAAACGGTTGATAATATCTGGACAGAACGTGGTCTCTTAATGGACGTCACTTTTGAAAAGAAAAATAATAAAACAACAATCAAGACCGTTGCCGCTCATCCGACAATGGTTTGGGTTTGGAGTAAGGGTGTGACGGGCTCAGAAGGCTTTGTGCTTTCCGATTATCGAACGCTTGTTTTGGAAGATTTTATTGAAGGTGGAAAGTATCGTGATATTCTTGATTCAACTATGCAAGAAAAAGTGGATACTGCCTACCAAGAAATGAATGAATTGGTGAATTTACAATGGGATTAAGTCGTCAAAAAGTTAACCTATTTTCAAAGAGTTATGAAGATGTTAAAAAATTATACCTAACTGCCTTTCCAGCAGTAGAACGGTTACCCTATTTGCCGTTAGTTTTGAATGCTTATCGGCGTTTAGCGAATTTTTATGCCTACTATGATAAGGATGACTTTGTTGGTTTAGTGTATTTGTTGGAGAATGAAGAAGTTATCTATCTGTTCTTTCTTGCGGTTAATCCAAATATTCGTTCACGTGGCTATGGCTCTGCCATTTTACAAGACATTAGAAATTTAGCAGGAAAACGTCCGATTATTCTTGCCATGGAACCATTAGATAAAACTGCTGAAAATTATCATCAACGTGTTAAACGAGTTGTTTTTTATGAAAAGAATGGCTTTAATATCACGGATTATTATTATCATGAAGGAACAGAAGTGTATCAAGTCATGGCAACAGATGCCTCACTTAACATTCAAGTAGTGGAAAAATTAACGAAAAAAGCGGTGCTAGGCTTAATTGCTATTTCATTTGAGAAAAAATCAGAATGAAAACGTAATATTGCTAAAAAAGCATAGCATATTCCTTGATTTAATCACTTTATCATGTTAAAATATGAACGTTGACTAAATGCACATCCTGTGCAACCGCACGAAAATCGTTCATAAGTAACTTTCGAAGTTCACGATTTAGGCGAGTCTTCACAAGCGGAAAATCCGCAACAAAAATTTATAGGAGGTGCACGATGAGCACATATGCAATCATCAAAACTGGTGGAAAACAAGTTAAAGTTGAAGTAGGTCAAGCTATCTATGTTGAAAAACTTGATGTTGAAGCTGGTTCAGAAGTAACATTTAACGAAGTTGTTCTTGTTGGTGGTGACAAAACTGTTGTTGGTACACCAGTTGTTGAAGGAGCTACTGTTGTTGGTACTGTTGAAAAACAAGGTAAACAAAAGAAAGTTGTTACTTTCAAATACAAACCTAAAAAAGGTAGCCACCGTAAACAAGGTCACCGTCAGCCTTACACAAAAGTTGTTATCAACGCTATCAACGCTTAATTTGGCAATATTATGATTCAAGCAACTTTTATTCGCCACAAGGGTAACTTAGAAAGTGTTGAACTGATTGGTCACGCTGGTAGTGGTGAGTATGGCTTTGATATCGTATGTGCAGCTGTCTCAACTTTATCAATTAACTTGGTTAATTCGTTAGAAGCTTTGGCAGATTGCAACGCTGATTTAGCTATCAATGAGATTGATGGTGGTTATATGAAGATTGATATCTCTCATGTAACTGAAAAGACAGATGAGAAAGTTCAACTTTTATTTGAAAGCTTTCTTTTAGGAATGACAAATTTGGCAGAAAACTCTCAAGAGTTTGTGTCAGTTCAAGTCATTGCAAACTAATTTGAAAAGAGGACACAACATATGTTAAAAATGAATCTTGCTAACTTGCAACTTTTCGCCCACAAAAAAGGTGGAGGTTCTACATCAAATGGTCGTGATTCACAAGCTAAACGTCTAGGTGCTAAAGCAGCTGACGGACAAACTGTTTCAGGTGGATCAATCCTTTACCGTCAACGCGGTACTCACATTTATCCAGGTGTAAACGTAGGTCGCGGTGGAGACGATACACTCTTCGCTAAAGTTGAAGGTGTTGTACGTTTCGAACGTAAAGGTCGCGATAAAAAACAAGTCTCTGTTTACCCTATCGCAAAATAATAGCGTAAATAGATTACTTGAAAGCTTTGTCAATCATGGCAAGGCTTTTTTGATTACCTGCCCCCCTTGGAAGAGAGCGTTTCCTTGCCAAATTTTGAAACCAGTCTAAAAAGCTATTACAAGTTTGTTAACCATTTTGCAAAAAGAATTAGGAAAACAGGCAATAGTCTAGTTTTTTTGTTATAATAAAGTTGATTGATTTTTAGAAAGAATGATTGAAATGAACATACAACAATTGCGTTATGTCGTGGCGATTGCCAATAGTGGTACATTTCGTGAGGCGGCTTCTAAACTTTTTGTAAGCCAACCCAGTTTATCAGTAGCAATTAGAGATTTGGAAGACGAACTTGGCTTTCAAATCTTTACTCGAACAACAACTGGAGCGGTTTTGACAAGTCATGGGATGACTTTTTATGAGAAAGCTCTTGAGGTTGTGAAAAGTTTTGATTCCTTTGAAAAACAGTTTTCACAAGCAGCAGCGGATTCAGATGAATTTTCAATTGCCAGTCAGCACTATGATTTTTTGCCACCGTTAATTACCGCTTTTTCACAAGCTCATCCAGAACATAAAGATTTTCGTATTTTTGAATCAACGACGATTCAAATTTTAGATGAAATTGCTCAAGGTGATAGTGAGATTGGGATTATCTATTTAAATAACCAAAATCGTAAAGGGCTTTTGCAGCGTATGGAAAAGCTTGGCTTGGAATTTGTTGAGTTAATTCCATTTCCAACCCATATTTATCTTGCTAAAGAACATCCTTTAGCGAAAAAAGATAGCTTGGTTATGGCTGATTTATTAGGATTTCCGACTGTGCGATTTACCCAAGAAAAAGATGAGTACCTTTACTATTCTGAAAATTTTGTGGATACAACGGATAGTTCTCGTATCTTCAATGTTACTGACCGTGCTACTTTGAATGGTATTTTGGAAAGAACAGATGCCTATGCAACAGGCTCTGGTTTCTTAGATAGTCGTAGCGTAAACGGAATTACTGTCATTCCACTTGAAGATGATTTGGATAATAAAATGGTTTACATCAAACGCCGTGATAAGAATTTATCAGCTTGTGCGCTTAAATTTATCGCTGTTATGAAAGATTATTTTGCTAAATTCAGCCCAAAGGTGACTAAATGAAGACATTAAGAAAAGTTTATTTTCCACTTGCTGCTGTGGTTTTGATTGTTTTAGACCAGTTAAGTAAGCTATGGATTGTTAATCACATCACTTTGGACACCATTCAAGAGTGTTTGCCAGGCATTTTTAGCTTAACTTACTTGCGTAATTATGGCGCTGCTTTTTCGATTTTACAAAATCAACAATGGCTATTTGCGGTTATTACGTTTGCGGTCGTTGGGGCTGCTTGCTATTATTTTGTTAAAAATATCAACGGTCAGTTTTGGTTTTTACTTGGTTTAATCCTCATTATCTCAGGCGGTTTAGGAAATTTTATTGACCGTGTGCGCCTTGGTTATGTTGTTGATATGATTCATTTAGATTTTATGAATTTTGCGGTGTTTAATATGGCGGATTCTTATTTAACAGTTGGGGTTGTGATACTATTCATTGCCCTTTGGAAAGAGGAGGAGAATGGAGTTAATCATTAAGGAAGCTGGTATTCGTTTAGATAAGGCGCTAGCAGATTTGACAGAATTGTCACGTAGCCAAGCTAACGATGAAATCAAAAAAGGAACAGTTTTGGTCAATGGCAAAGCTGTTAAAGCGAAATATGCTGTCAAAGTTGGTGATGTTGTCACTTACGAAGTGCCAAAAGAAGAAGTGCTAGAATATACAGCTGAAAATATTCCACTCGATATTATTTACGAAGATGCTGACGTTGCTGTGGTCAATAAACCACAAGGAATGGTGGTTCATCCGTCAGTTGGTCATACGTCTGGAACATTAGTGAATGCCTTGATGTACCACATTAAAGATTTATCTTCGATTAACGGTGTGATTCGACCAGGAATTGTGCATCGTATTGATAAAGACACTTCAGGTTTGTTGATGATTGCTAAAAATGATACAGCTCACAACGCACTTGCAGCAGAATTAAAAGATAAAAAATCACTTCGTAAATACGTTGCAATCGTCCATGGCACTATTCCAAACGACCGTGGTGTTATTGAAGCACCAATTGGACGTTCAGAAAAAGACCGTAAAAAACAAGCTGTGACAGCAAAAGGCAAACCCGCTTTAACTCACTTTAAGGTTTTGGAACGTTTTGGAAATTATACGTTGGTTGAGTTGACTTTGGAAACAGGGCGTACGCACCAAATTCGTGTGCATATGGCGTATATTGGTCATCCTGTTGCTGGTGATCCGCTTTATGGACCACGTAAGACATTAAAAGGCAATGGTCAGTTTTTACATGCACAAACACTTGGTTTTACTCATCCAACAACGGGTGAAACATTGACTTTCATGGCAGAAGCACCAGCTATTTTTAAAGAAACATTGGAAAATCTAAGGAATGGCAAAGCTTAATGATAAAGCAGGGGTTGGACAACCAATTTTTGCTTTTTTACCATAGAGTTGGTAAAAGATAATCGTAAATCTCTTGCCAAATAATCATAGTTTTGGTATCATATAGAGAGTAAATATTATCCTTTAATACTGTCCTGTGAGGCAGGCAAGGAGAGAACGGTAAAAGAAGTGTGCAACTGGCATAGTTGTACCTATATTTTGTGGAATCTCCTTGGTAACGAGGAGCTTTTTTGTATATTAGAGAGGTTTGTTTTATGAAAACAAAAGAAATTGTTGACGACGTAACAATGAAACGTGCGATTACACGTATCACTTATGAGATTATCGAGCGTAATAAAAATCTTGATAATATTGTTCTCGCAGGAATTAAGACGCGTGGTGTTTTTATCGCTCGTCGCATTCAAGATCGCTTGAAACAATTGGAAGGAATTGATATTCCAATTGGCGAACTTGATACCAAACCTTTCCGTGATGATATGAAAGTTGAAGAAGATACAACTGATATGCCAGTTGATATTACTGGAAAAGATGTGATTTTGGTTGATGATGTTCTTTATACAGGACGTACAATCCGTGCAGCAATTGATAACTTGGTAAGTCTTGGACGTCCAGCGCGTGTCAGTCTTGCTGTACTTGTTGACCGTGGTCACCGTGAACTCCCAATTCGTGCTGATTATGTTGGTAAAAATATTCCAACAAGTGCTGTGGAAGAAATTATTGTTGAAGTGATTGAAGTAGATGGAAAAGATTGCGTCAGCATTGTTGATCCGAGCTAAGCAGTTATAGAATTGAGGAGGAAGATAAAAAGTGGAAAACGTAAAATATGATGTGCACGATATGCCTAAACCAGGGATGTTGTTTGGACTATCCTTCCAGCATTTATTTGCCATGTTTGGCTCAACGGTTTTGGTTCCAATTTTAGTTGGTATCGATCCAGCAATCGCCCTTTTCTCAAGCGGTTTGGGGACATTGGCACATTTGACAGTAACTAAATATAAAATCCCAGCTTACATGGGTTCAAGCTTCGCTTACATTGCAACGATGCAAATGCTAATGAAAACCGATGGTATTGCGGCAGTAGCACAGGGGGCAATCGCAGGTGGTCTAGTTTACTTAATCGTTGCCTTGATTGTCAAATTTGCTGGAAATGCTTGGATTGATAAAGTTCTTCCACCAATTGTAGTTGGTCCAATCATTATTGTTATCGGACTTAGTCTTGCAACTACAGCTGTTAATGACGTCATGTTAAAAGATGGCGAATATAATTTCACATACTTGTTGATTGGTATGGTAACGCTTCTTGCTGTTATTCTATTTAACATGTATGGTAAGAAAATTATTGGTGTTATCCCAATTCTTCTTGGTTTGATTGTTGGTTATCTTTTCTCCTTGATTGTTGGCGCAGTAACAGGTCAAACGATTGTTGACTTATCAGACGTTGCTAAATCGGCCTGGTTCCAAGTTCCAAGTTTTGATATTCTTTTCGTGGATTATCATTTCAAACTTTATCCAAGCGCGATTTTGACAATGGCACCGATTGCTTTTGTCACTATGACTGAACATTTTGGTCATGTTATGGTGCTTAATAGTTTGACAGGACGTGATTTCTTTAAAGACCCAGGCCTTGATCGTACCCTTACAGGTGACGGTATTGCACAAATTATCGCTGGTGTCTTCGGTGCTCCCCCAGTAACATCTTACGGTGAAAACATTGGTGTTATGGCACTTAATAAGATTTATTCAGTTTATGTTATTGCTGGGGCAGCTGTGATTGCAGTAGTGATGAGTTTTATCGGAAAAATTTCAGCATTGCTTTCTTCAATCCCTACACCAGTTATCGGTGGAATTTCAATTGCTCTCTTTGGTGTTATCGCTTCAAGTGGTCTTAAAATCTTAGTTGAAAATAAAATTGATTTTGACAATAAGAAAAATCTTTTGATTGCAAGTGTTATCTTGGTATCTGGTATTGGTGGTTTGACATTGCAAGTTGCTGGTTTGCAAATTACAGGTGTCGCATTCTCAACACTTTTAGGTATCATTTTGTATCAAATTCTTCCAGAAAAGGATTAAGAAAATGGCAGTTACAGATGGCGTTGTTTCACTAAAACATTTAGTGACTATGGAAACATTATCAAACGAAGAAGTGCTTGGCTTGATTAGACGTGGTGTTGCGTTTAAAACAAATAAGGCGAATTTTAGTTTAGATAGGCAGTATTTTGCAGCAAATCTTTTCTTTGAACCGTCAACGCGTACGTATAAGTCTTTTGAAGTCGCTGAAAGGAAACTTGGATTGGATGTCATTGAATTTGACGCTAAAACAAGTTCAGTGAACAAAGGAGAGACTTTGTATGATACTATTTTGACGATGAGTTCTTTGGGAATTGACATTTGTGTGATTCGCCATTCAATGGAAGATTACTACAAAGAATTAATTGATAGTCGAACAATTCAAACAGCAATTGTGAATGGTGGTGACGGTTCAGGTCAACATCCAAGCCAATGTCTGTTGGATTTAATGACGATTCATGAAGAGTTTGGCGGCTTTGAAAATCTAAAAGTAGCTATCGTTGGTGATATTACCCATTCACGTGTGGCAAAATCAAACATGCAAATTTTAAAACGTCTCGGAGCAGAATTATATTTTGCTGGTCCAGAACAATGGTATTCAAGTGAATTTGATGTTTATGGAAAATACGTTGCAATCGATGATATTGTTGATAAGGCAGATGTCATGATGATGCTTCGTGTTCAACATGAACGCCATGATAGCGAACGTGGTTTTTCAAAAGAAACCTATCATAAGATATATGGTTTAACAGCTGAACGTTATGAAAAAATGAAAGATTCTGCGATTATCATGCACCCTGCCCCAGTCAATCGTGATGTGGAAATTGCAGATCAATTAGTAGAAGCGCCTAAATCACGAATTGCAACACAAATGCAAAATGGTGTTTTTGTACGAATGGCAATTCTAGAAGCTGTGCTGAACGGCAAAGCTTAATGAATAATAACATACTTTAGTTTGAATTGTCTGCTAAAAACGTTAAAGTGCTCCCGTGAGAGCAAACGAGAGGAATAAAAATGGCAAAAAGACTTTTAATTTTAGAAGATGGAACAATTTTTGAAGGAAAAGCTTTTGGAGCTGACCTTGATGTAACAGGTGAGATTGTTTTTAACACTGGTATGACGGGTTATCAAGAATCCATTACAGACCAATCCTATAATGGTCAAATATTGACTTTTACTTACCCTTTGGTTGGTAATTACGGTATCAATCGAGATGACTATGAATCAATCACACCCACTTGTAAAGGTGTTGTTGTTTCTGAAAATACACGTCGTGCAAATAATTGGCGTAATCAAATGACTTTAGACGAGTTTTTGAAATCTAAAAATATTCCAGGCATTTCAGGAATTGATACACGTGCTTTGACAAAAATTATCCGTAAACATGGAACAATGAAAGCAACACTTGCTAGTGATGGTGATTCTATTGAGCATTTGCAAGTGCAATTACAAGCCACGGTTTTACCAACAAATAATATTGAACAAGTTTCAACAAAAACGGCTTACCCAGCACCTGGTGTTGGTAAAAATATCATTTTGGTTGATTTCGGATTGAAACATTCTATCCTACGTGAATTTTCAAAACGTGATTGCAATGTGACCGTTGTTCCTTACAATATTACGGCTGAAGAAATTCTTCACTTAAATCCTGACGGTGTTATGTTGTCAAATGGTCCAGGTAATCCAGAAGATGTTCCAGAAGCTCTTGACATGATTCGTGGTGTTCAAGGTAAAATTCCAATCTTCGGTATCTGTATGGGACATCAATTGTTCAGCTTAGCTAATGGTGCGACAACTTACAAAATGAAATTTGGTCACCGTGGATTTAACCACGCTGTTCGTGAAATTGCAACGGGACGTATTGATTTTACAAGTCAGAACCATGGTTATGCCGTTGATCGTGACACTCTTCCTGATTGTCTTATGGTAACGCATGAAGAAATCAACGATAAATCTGTTGAAGGTGTTCGTCATCGTGACTTCCCAGCGTTTTCAGTGCAATTCCACCCAGATGCTGCGCCAGGTCCACATGATGCAAGTTATCTTTTTGATGACTTTCTTGAATTAATTGATGCTTTTCAAGCTGAAAAAGCTCGTAACTAATATTTAAATCTAATCCGTGAGTTAGATAATATAGAAAGGAGAAGATACATCGTTCAAGTTGGCTAATGAGCTGATTTGAACAAACCATACAAGCTGTGCCAAAAGATAATCTTTAGAAATAGATGTTATCGTGTTTTTTATTGCTTGTCTGGCTTTGTATCATAGATTATGCCAAAACGTACAGATATTAAAAAAATTATGGTGATTGGTTCTGGTCCGATTATTATTGGTCAGGCAGCTGAATTTGACTATGCAGGAACACAAGCTTGTCTTGCTCTTAAAGAAGAAGGGTACAGCGTTGTTCTTGTCAACTCAAACCCAGCGACAATCATGACAGATAAAGAAATCGCAGATCAGGTTTATATCGAACCGTTGACACTCGAATTTGTCACACGTATTATCCGTAAAGAGCGTCCAGATGCACTCCTTCCAACGTTGGGGGGACAAACTGGTCTTAATATGGCAATGGAGTTGTCAAGAGCTGGAATCCTTGATGAACTTGGTGTTGAGTTGCTAGGTACAAAACTATCAGCGATTGATCAGGCTGAGGACCGTGATCTTTTCAAACAATTAATGGAAGATCTCAATCAACCAATTCCAGAATCTGAAATTGTCAATACTGTTGACGAAGCGGTTGCCTTTGCAGAATCAATTGGTTACCCAGTTATCGTACGTCCTGCCTTTACTCTCGGTGGTACAGGTGGCGGTATGTGTGATAACGAAGAAGAACTTCGTGAAATCGCTGAAAATGGTTTGAAATTATCACCAGTAACGCAATGTTTGATTGAACGTTCTATTGCAGGATTCAAAGAAATCGAATACGAAGTTATGCGTGATGCTGCCGACAACGCCCTTGTGGTTTGTAATATGGAAAACTTCGACCCAGTTGGTATCCATACTGGGGATTCAATCGTATTTGCACCAACACAAACTCTTTCAGACATTGAAAACCAAATGTTGCGTGATGCAAGTTTGAGCATTATTCGTGCCCTTAAAATCGAGGGAGGATGTAACGTTCAGCTTGCTCTTGACCCAAATAGCTTCAAATATTATGTTATTGAAGTTAACCCACGTGTGTCACGTTCATCAGCTCTTGCCTCGAAAGCAACTGGTTATCCAATCGCAAAATTGGCTGCCAAAATTGCCGTTGGCTTGACGCTTGATGAAATGGTTAACCCAGTTACTGGAACAACTTATGCTATGTTTGAACCAACCCTTGACTATGTGGTTGCCAAAATTCCACGTTTCCCATTTGATAAATTTGAAAATGGTGAACGTCGTCTAGGGACACAAATGAAAGCGACTGGTGAAGTTATGGCTATCGGTCGTAATATCGAAGAATCGCTTTTGAAAGCTTGTCGTTCACTTGAAATCGGTGTTTACCACAATGAAATAGCTGACTTGGCAGAAGTTTCAGATGATGAATTGGTTAATAAGATTGTTCGTGCGCAAGATGACCGTTTGTTTTACCTTTCTGAAGCCATCCGCCGTGGATACACTATCGAAGAACTATCTAAACTAACAAAAATCGATCTTTTCTTCCTTGATAAATTGCTCCACATCTTTGAATTAGAACAAGAGTTAGCGAGTCATGTCGGAGATGTTGACGTTTTGAAAGAAGCTAAACGCAATGGTTTTGCTGACCGTAAAATTGCATCACTTTGGAACATGACTGCCGATGATGTGCGTGCCATTCGTACTGAAAATAAAATCATTCCAGTTTATAAAATGGTTGACACGTGTGCAGCTGAGTTTGAATCAGAAACACCATATTTCTACTCAACATATGAGTGGGAAAATGAATCAGTCAAATCAGACAAAGAATCAATCATTGTTCTTGGTTCAGGTCCAATTCGTATTGGGCAAGGGGTTGAATTTGACTATGCAACTGTTCACTCAGTTAAAGCTATTCAAGCAGCTGGATATGAAGCCATCATTATGAACTCAAATCCAGAAACGGTATCAACAGACTTCTCAATTTCTGATAAACTTTATTTCGAGCCATTAACATTCGAAGATGTTATGAATGTTATTGAACTCGAACAACCAAAAGGTGTTATCGTGCAATTTGGTGGTCAAACAGCTATCAATTTGGCAGAACCGTTGTCTAAAGCTGGTGTTGCTATCCTTGGTACACAAGTTTCTGACCTTGACCGTGCTGAAGATCGTGACCTCTTTGAGCAAGCTTTGAAAGAATTGGATATTCCACAACCACCGGGACAAACTGCGACAAATGAAGAAGAGGCGGTTGAAGCTGCACGTAAGATTGGCTTCCCAGTTCTTGTTCGTCCATCATATGTACTTGGCGGACGTGCTATGGAAATCGTAGAAAATGAAGAAAATCTTCGTTCTTACATGCGTACAGCTGTTAAAGCTAGTCCAGACCACCCAGTCCTTGTTGACTCATATATCGTTGGTCGTGAATGTGAAGTAGATGCGATTTCTGATGGTAAAGATGTCCTTATCCCAGGAATTATGGAACATATCGAACGTGCAGGGGTTCATTCGGGTGACTCAATGGCAGTTTACCCACCTCAAACATTATCTAAGAAAATCCAAGATACAATTGCTGATTACACAAAACGTTTGGCGATTGGATTGAACTGTTTCGGTATGATGAACATTCAATTTGTTATCAAAGATGAAACAGTTTATGTTATCGAAGTTAACCCTCGAGCTAGTCGTACAGTGCCATTCTTGTCTAAAGTGACTAACATTCCTATGGCGCAAGTTGCAACGAAATTGATTCTTGGACAAACTCTTGCTGACCTTGGATATGAGGATGGGCTTTACCCAGAATCTGATTATGTACATGTGAAAGCACCAGTTTTCTCATTCACAAAATTAGCTAAAGTTGATAGCCTCCTCGGTCCTGAAATGAAATCAACTGGTGAAGTTATGGGATCAGACCAAACGCTTGAAAAAGCTCTTTACAAAGCCTTTGAAGCTTCATACTTCCATTTGCCATCATTTGGTAATGTTGTTTTCACAGTTTCTGATGATGCAAAAGAAGAAGCACTTGGTTTGGCGAGACGTTTTGCTGATATCGGATACAGCATTTTTGCTACACAAGGTACAGCCAAATATTTTGCTGAGAATGGTTTGATGTCAACCATTGTCAACAAACTTGGTGAAGATGATGAGAACGATATTCCAGCCCTTGTTCGTACAGGAAAAGTTCAAGCTATCGTCAATACTGTTGGAACAAAACGTACGCTTGACGAAGATGGTGCAACAATTCGTAGCTCTGCTATTGAACACGGTATTCCTCTCTTCACTGCACTTGATACAGCAGATGCCATGATTCGTGTCCTGGAAAGTCGTGGATTCACAACACAAGCTATCTAATACAATACATTTAGTTATAGAAATAAGAAGCTGAGCTAACGCTCAGTTTCTTTTGTTTAGCCATAAATTTTTCTACCAAATAGCTTCAAAATTTCTACTTACAAAACTGTAAGTTTATTGAGAAACGTTTTTCTTATAATAAATACGAAAGATGTTTTTTACATTTTATTCTTGACAGTAAAATACTAAAAACGTATAATTGTCTTATCGCAACAATACAAATATACAAAAGAAAAAGAGGAAGATTATGCCTAGAAGAAGTAAAGCGAAAATGTCTAAAAAGACTAAAGGGATTATTGGAGCTGCGGCAGCTTGTTTTGTTGTTGCAGGTGCAGCTCTGCTTTGGTGGCAACAAACCAAAACATCAGAGTCAACCGTTGAAACAACCTACGATACCACAACTGTAACAGAAGGCACCATTTCATCATCAACTTTGTTGACTGGTACAGTTAAAGCTTTCCAAGAACAATACGTTTATTATGACAGCAGTAAAGGAACTGAAGCTAGACCAACGGTATCAGTAGGTGACCAAATTACTACTGGTCAACAATTGGTTCAATACGACACTACAACAGCCCAAGCGGCTTATGACACAGCTGTTCGTAATTTAAATAAAGTTGGACGTCAGATTAATTACCTTAAAACATATGGTAATCTACCGACAACATCGACAACGACAGATGAAGAAACTGGTGAAGAAAAAACTGTTACTACACCACCAACAGCCCAACAAAATGCTGAATACAACCAACAACTGCAAGATTTAAATGATTCTTATGCAGATGCACAAGCTGAGGTTAATAAAGCACAACAAGCTCTTAACGAAACAGTCGTTGTGAGTGATGTGTCTGGTACAGTTGTTGAAGTTAATAATGACATTGATCCATCATCTAAAAATAGTCAAACCCTTGTTCACGTAGCAACAGAAGGTCAATTACAAATCAAAGGGACATTGACTGAATATGATTTGGCTAATATCAAAACAGGACAAAATGTCAAAATCAAATCTAAAGTTTATCCAGACCAAGAATGGACTGGTACCATTTCATATGTTTCTAACTATCCAAATCAATCTGATGATTCAACCGGAACAGGCGGCTCAAGTTCATCTTCAGGGTCAGCTTCTTATGATTATAAAGTTGATTTGACTGGTGATATTTCTAATCTTCAACAAGGATTCACAGTATCTGTAGAAGTTGTTAACGAAAATAAAAATAAACTTGTGCCAGTTGATGCTGTTGTCAATGAAGGTGATAAAGACTACGTTTGGGTTTATGATAAGGACAGTCAAAAAGCAAGTAAAGTTGAGGTGGCACTTGGAAGTGCTGATGCCAAACAACAAGAAATCTTGAGTGGTTTAGAAGTTGGTCAAATCGTTATTTCTAACCCAGATAGCAGTTTGAAAGATGGAGAAAAAGTTTCTAATGTTACTTCTGATGATACAGCCACTACAGAAGAATCAGAGGTGAGCGAGTAGTGACAGAAGAAAGAAAAGTTTTAATTCAACTCAAAGATATTGTCAAGTCCTACCGTAATGGCGATCAGGAGTTGCAAGTTCTTAAAGGGATTGACTTGACAGTTTATGAAGGAGAGTTCCTAGCGATAATGGGACCTTCTGGTTCAGGGAAGTCAACCCTTATGAATATTATTGGTTTACTTGATAGACCAACTTCTGGCGATTACAGTTTAAATGGAACACAAGTCGAAGACTTGAAAGAAAAAGAATTGGCTAAAGTGAGAAATGAAGAAATTGGATTTGTTTTTCAACAGTTCTTCCTACTTTCAAAATTAAATGCTTTGCAAAATGTTGAGCTTCCACTTATTTATGCTGGGATTGGTGTTTCAAAACGCCACCAACTTGCTAAACAGTTTTTAGACAAAGTTGACCTAGGTGAGCGTATGAAGCATTTACCTTCTGAATTATCTGGTGGACAAAAACAACGTGTTGCCATTGCGCGTGCTTTGGTTAATAATCCTTCGATTATTTTGGCGGATGAACCAACAGGTGCCCTTGATTCGAAAACCAGTGAACAGATTATGCAGCTATTGACAGAACTTAATCGTGAAGGTAAAACCATTGTCATGGTTACTCACGAGCCAGAAATTGCAGATTTTGCGACACGTAAAATTGTTATTCGTGATGGTGAAATCACAAGAGATACGACAGATAGTGTTAGGATTGACTAAGGAGGAAGATTATGGAAAACTGGAAATTCGCCCTTAGTTCAATCATGGGGCACAAGATGCGCTCATTCTTAACAATGTTAGGAATTATTATCGGAGTTGCTTCGGTTGTTGTTATCATGGCGTTGGGGCAAGGAATGACCAAACAAATCACAGATATGTTTTCTGCTGATACACGTGACATTGAGATTTATTATGTTGCTAAGGATTCTGATAGTAAAGGTATTTTTGACGATGATATTGAAACAACATCATCAGACCAAGGTCCTAAAATTCAGGAAGAATGGTTGCAAAAAATCACTTCTGATGTCTCAGGGGTTCAAAACTATTACTTGACGAATGGTACGACTGCAACGGTTTCGCTTAATAAGAAAAAAGCCAAAAACGTTAACATTATAGGTGTTAATAAGACTTATTTTGAGGTTAAAAAATACAAGGTTGTAGCTGGAAGAAATTTCCGTTCAGATGATTATGAGCATTTTTCACGTATCATTATGCTTGATACGAAATTAGCTGTGAAATTATTTGGTACGAATGATAATGCCTTAAATAAGCAGGTTTCAGTCGGTTCTAAATCATACTTAGTTGTTGGTGTTTATAAAGATCCGAATTCTGGTTCAGCTCTCTACGGAATGAGTTCAGGTGGTAATGCTGTCATGACAAATACACAATTAGCTGCTGAGTTTAATGTTAACGAAATTGAGACAGCATATGTTCATGTTAATGATGCGACGCAAGCAACAACCGTTGGAACGGAAGCTGCCAAAATGATGACACAAGTATCAGGTGTGAAAACAGGTCACTTTACCATTTTTGATATGTCTAAACAGATTGCTGAAATTAATTCAGCTTATGGCATGATGACAACAGTTATTGGTGCGATTGCTGGTATCTCGTTGTTGGTTGGAGGTATTGGGGTTATGAACATCATGCTTGTATCTGTTACCGAACGTACACGTGAAATCGGTTTACGTAAAGCTTTGGGAGCAACACGTAGGAAAATTTTGACGCAATTTTTAATTGAATCAATGGTATTGACTCTCCTTGGTGGGCTGATCGGTTTAGGTTTGGCAGCTGGTTTGACAAGCATTCTTAATAGCAATATGGCTGATATGAAACCATCTATTTCATTTAACGTAGCAATAGGAAGCCTTCTTTTCTCCGCTTTGATTGGTATGGTCTTTGGTATTTTACCAGCAAACAAAGCAAGTAAACTTGATCCAATCGAAGCATTACGTTATGAATAATAATAGCATTAATACAAAAATTGCTTAGACATTTAAAGAGCTGTCACCAGCTCTTTTTTTGAGAATAATGGAAGGGGTGATGTTATGTATGACACTTTAAAAAGAGTGATCAAGTTTTTAGGAATTTTTTCTATTATGCTAACCCTTTTGTGTTTGGTTTATCTTTTTAAACATTTAGATATTTTGAATAACCCTCATGCTTTAGCGGATGCTTTACGAGGTCATCTCTTTTGGGGAAGTATTATTTTTCTTCTGTTGCAAATTATTCAGGTGATTATTCCGATTATTCCAGGTGGGGTGACAACGGTAGTTGGTTTTATGGCTTTTGGTCCAATACTGGGCTTTATTCTCAATTATGTTGGCATTGTTATTGGGAGCATTATTCTTTTTCTATTAACACGCCGCTATGGGAAGCCATTTATTTTGCTATTTATGGAGGAGAAATTATTTGCTCGTTATGAGCGAAAATTAACGTCATCAACTTACGAAAAAGTCTTTGCTTTAAATATGGCATCTCCCATTTCGCCTGCGGATATTTTAGTTATGGTAACAGGCCTGTCAAAGATGACATTTAGGCGTTTTCTCTATATCATTCTGCTTTGTAAACCTATTTCTATCGTGGCTTATAGCTATTTCTGGATTTACGGTGGTCATTTCATTAAATCTTTTTTGTAATTTTGCTATAATAAAAGCATGACTATTGCGATTACGACAAGTTTGCGGGAAAATGTTGCTCTGCGTCAGCGAGCGCAAGCTATTGGCGAAAAACTTCATTTACCTGTTATTGAACGACGAAAACAATCAGTGACAAAGCTTTTACAGTCTAGAGAAGCGCTTCTTTTGGTTTATGAAAATGAGCTGCGCTTGGTCAATCAAGATGGTAGTGAGTTTGCTTTTCATCCTGATACTGCTATGTTGCGTATCAAGAGTGGGCATGACGCTTTATTGGCGTTATTGGGTGATGACAAGTTACAAATTCTTGATACAACGATGGGGCTTGCTAGCGATAGCATTGTTATGGCTTCAGCAGGCGATAATGTAACAGCGATAGAAAGCAATCCTCTTATCCACTTTATCGTTTCGGATGGCTTGACAACTTATTCATCAGAAAATCAACGATTAACAGCTGCTATGCGTTCCATTAAAACTTATTGTGCTGACAATATTACTTATATGAAATCGCTGTCTGATAAGTCATTTGATGTAGTTTATTGCGACCCAATGTTTTCTGATAGGATTTCAGAATCTAAAAACTTAGATGGTTTACGACAATTTGCCAATCCTAGCCCCTTATCTGATAGGTTTTTGATAGAAGCAAAGCGCGTGGCAAGAAAGAGAATTATTATAAAAGCCCATTTTAGGGATGATGTTTTTGAAAAATTTGGCTTTAAAAGGATTGTCAGACCCAATCAAAAATTTCATTATGGCATTATTGAGCTGTGACACGATAGTCAATAATGGAAGAGAGATTTGAGAGAGCTTGAAAGAATTGTTTCAGCTCTTTTTGTTTTAAAAATAATATTTTCAGATAATTATTATGCTTTTATACAATTTGATGCTATTTTAAATAAAAATATATTTACGTGAGTTACAATATAGATTTTTAGAAAGAGAATAAAATGAAAAGAAAAGTTGTTGCTTCGCTAATGTCATTAGCATGTCTTGTAATTGATGTTTTGGAAATAAATCAACTCAAAAATAAAAACGTGGTTGCTGACGATGTTGAAGTCAAGTCCTGCGAGACATCAAGTGATAATACGACCATAAATCGTTTAATCACGGTTTGGAAAGGAAAATCGCGAGAAGCGTTTGATAACTATTCTGCAGATTATTCGGACGAGCAGCGTATTGTTGCCGATGAAGAAGGTGGTATTTTGGCTTATGTTGATGGTTACGGTGATGAGGAAGAACTACAAATTAGTTATATTCAGTACGAAGACGGAAGTGTTCATGAGCTTGATTTAGAAGGCCCAGAATCAACGACAGTTGGCGAAGCTCGTCAGGTCTTATATCAATATTTAAAATAAACTAAGGAGAAGCTATGAAAAAAGAATCATGTTACCAATTGTTGGTGCTTTAGTGATTGTATCCGTTGGCACAGCTAAAACAATTGTGTCTGATGAATTGACAGCGTTACTTCCTAAAACTGTTGCCGAACCGATTACTTTACAGCTTGCTGAGGAGGAATATCAAAAAGATAATAGTTTTGTGGAGTTTTTGGATACTTATTGTTCAGATACTGATTTTGTCATTGGTTATCCTGATGAAGTGGGCGGAGGATTTTTGTTTAAAGACAAAAGTGAGTTCAGCTGATGAGCTATTGGTTGGATAACTTTTGGACGATGATGGCAATATTGTCTATCGAGATAATCAAGCAGTAACCGTTGCGGAAATAAAAGAAGCTATTTTGCAATCTCAACAATAATGCGCTCCTGCTTATTTTTAACCTTTCAAAAAAATTTAAAAGGTGTCAAGAAAAAAACTTGACACCTTATCTTTTTATGATATAATAAGTTAAGTTAGTTAGTAGCAGAGCTATTAACCAAAACAAAAAAATATAGAAAAGAGACTTTATACTAATGGCAGTAAAAATCCGTTTAACTCGTATGGGTTCTAAGAAAAAACCTTTCTACCGTATCAACGTAGCTGATTCACGTGCTCCACGTGATGGTCGTTTCATCGAAACAGTTGGTACTTACAACCCACTTGTTGAAGAAAACCAAGTAACTTTGAAAGAAGATCGTGTTCTTGAATGGTTGTCAAAAGGTGCACAACCTTCTGATACAGTTCGTAATATCCTTTCACGTGAAGGTGTTATGAAAAAATTCCACGAATCAAAATTCTCAAAATAATAGAGTACACTAAGAAGAAAGCCTATGGATACCATTGAAAATCTTATTATCGCTATTGTGAAGCCTTTGATTTCACAACCAGATAATCTTACCATTAAAATTGAAGATACACCTGAGTTTTTAGAATATCATCTTGATTTGGATGCACAGGACATTGGTCGTGTTATCGGTAAAAAGGGTCGTACCATTACAGCGATAAGGTCGATTGTCTATTCGGTACCAACTCAAGGTAAAAAAGTGAGACTCGTTATTGATGAAAAGGGAGAAGAGTAGTGATTTACTACTCTTTTTCTTGTTTTTTGGGGGGAGAAGTGTCATATTTATTGGAACTTGTTATTAGAAAATCTGAGATTGCAAATCATCATTATACATTTTGAATGCTGACTAATGCGATTTAAACGTTAGCTTTAGTACTTTCAAAACGTTGGTAATCAAAATTTTTTCAAAAAAATTTAAAAAATGTATTGACAGAGAGTCAAATCTACGATAGAATATATCTTGTTGTTTTGGGGTATAGCCAAGCGGTAAGGCAAGGGACTTTGACTCCCTCATGCGTTGGTTCGAATCCAGCTACCCCAGTAAACCTCATTGGTTTTATACATTGATTTTGGTCCGTTGGTCAAGGGGTTAAGACACCGCCTTTTCACGGCGGTAACACGGGTTCGAATCCCGTACGGACTATCTTGACCAGTTGCAGAGCGCAGCTGGTTTTTTCATTGCTATCATGGTACAATGGTAAAGACTAAGTTAAGTGGAGTAAACATGAATTATTTTAATGTTGGAAAAATTGTCAACACACAAGGTCTCCAAGGTGAGATGCGCGTGTTGTCTGTGACGGATTTTACAGAAGAACGCTTTAAAAAGGGTTCAAAATTAGCGATTTTTGATGATAAAGACCGTTTTATTATTGAAGTTGAGATTGCTAGTCACCGTAAACAAAAGAATTTTGATATTGTTAAATTTAAAGGCATGTATCATATTAATGATATCGAAAAATACAAAGGTTGTACTTTAAAAGTTGCTGAGGAAAATTTATCTGACCTTGATGATGGTGAATTTTACTATCATGAAATCATTGGACTTGATGTTTATGAAAATGATGTTTTGATTGGTCAAGTTAAGGAGATTTTGCAACCTGGTGCTAATGATGTCTGGGTAGTGAAACGTAAAGGAAAACGTGATTTGTTACTTCCATACATTCCACCAGTTGTGCTTAACGTGGATGTTGCTGGCAATCGTATTGATGTTGACGTTTTGGAAGGACTTGACGATGAAGATTGATATTCTAACGCTCTTTCCAGAAATGTTTTCACCGCTTGAGCATTCGATTGTTGGTAAAGCTACTGAAAAAGGTCTGTTGGAAATCAACTATCATAATTTCCGTGAGAATGCAGAGAAGGCTCGTCATGTTGATGATGAACCATATGGTGGCGGTCAAGGAATGCTTTTGCGAGCACAGCCGATTTTTGATACCATTGATAAGATTGACGCTAAAAAGCCACGTGTGATTCTCTTGGACCCAGCAGGGCGTAAATTCGATCAAAGCTACGCTGAAGAATTAGCACAAGAAGATGAACTAATTTTCATTTGTGGGCATTATGAGGGCTATGATGAACGCATTAAAACCTTGGTTACCGATGAGATTTCTTTGGGCGATTTTGTTTTGACTGGTGGAGAATTGGCTGCGATGACGATTGTTGATGCGACGGTTCGTTTGATTCCTAATGTCCTAGGAAAAGAAGCTAGTCATCAAGATGATTCTTTTTCATCAGGGCTTTTGGAATTCCCACAATATACGCGCCCATATGATTTTCGTGGTATGAAAGTTCCAGATGTGTTAATGAGTGGGCATCATGAGAATATCCGAAAATGGCGTATTGAGCAAAGTTTGCGTAAGACGTTAGAACGTCGTCCAGATTTATTGGAAAATTATGTTTTTAGCAAGGAAGAAGAAACTATTTTTCGAAAGATTCTCGCAGAGAAAGACGCGAAAGCTAAAAATATGTGATATAATAGGAGGCATGCGGACTGTATGTCTCTTTATTTTTGAGGAGGTTTCATGCGGACAGAAGAGGTGATTGTTCTTTCCTATCAAGAGAGTTGGAAAGATAATTTTGAAAAAATTGCGCAAGAGTTACGTGCTGTTCTTGGCGAGTTAGCTACTAGAATTGAGCATGTTGGAAGCACAGCCGTTGAAGGATTAGCAGCAAAGCCAATCATTGATATTGATGTTGTGATTGCTCAAGAGACGGCTTTATCTATGGTCATTGAAAAATTAGCAAGTATTGGATATGTTCATGAGGGAAATCTAGGGATTGAAGGCAGGGAAGCTTTTGCTTATTCTGGTAAAGAGCATTTGCAATGTCATCATCTTTATGTTTGTCCTGAAAATTCACTTGAGTTGAAACGGCATCTTGCTTTTCGTGATTATTTGCGCAGTCATCCTGGTGCAGTTGCGATTTATGGAGCAACAAAAATGAAAGCAGCGCAGCTATTTCCCAAAAATATCGAAAGTTACATGGCTTATAAAACATCAGTCATCGAAAAAATTTATAAGGAGTTGGAAAAATAAATGTCAGAAAATCGTGAAATATATGATATTACCGTTATTGGTGGTGGTCCTGCAGGGCTTTTTGCTGCTTTTTATGCAGGTATGCGTGGTGTTTCAGTGAAAATTATTGAAAGTTTGTCAGAACTTGGTGGGCAACCAGCTATCCTTTATCCTGAAAAAGCCATTTATGATGTGGCTGGTTTCCCTGAAATCACAGCAGCAGAGTTAACTGAAAATCTTATCAAACAATTAGAACGCTTTGAAGACCAAACAACGATTTGTCTTAAAGAAGAAGTTAAAACTTTTGAGAAAGAGGGCGATGTTTTCACTATTGAGACCAATAAAGGTCAACATTTTTCACGTGCGATTGTTATTGCTTGTGGTAATGGTGCATTTGCTCCCCGTACGCTTGGTTTAGAAGGGGAAGAAGAATACGCTGACAACAACCTTTTCTACAATGTTCATAAATTAGACCAATTTGCTGGCAAAGACGTTGTTATCTGTGGTGGTGGTGATTCTGCCGTTGACTGGGCAAATCATTTGGATGGCTTGGTTAAAAGCGTGACAATCGTTCACCGTCGTGATGCTTTCCGTGCTCACGAACATAGCGTTGAAGTGCTTAAACAATCAAATGTGAAAATCATGACACCGTACGTACCAGTTGCTTTGGACGGTGATGTTCAATTTGCTAACAGTTTAACGATTCAAAAGGTTAAATCAGATGAAACTGTTGAATTGCCATTAGATGCTTTGATTGTTAGCTTTGGTTTTTCAACATCAAATAAAAACCTTAAAAATTGGAACGTTGATTATAAACGTTCAAGCATTACGGTTTCGCCATTGTTTGAGACAAGTCAAGAAGGTGTTTATGCGATTGGTGATGCCGCTGACTATGAAGGTAAAGTTGCTTTGATCGCCTCTGGTTTTGGTGAAGCTCCAACTGCGATTAATCAAGCGATTAAATACATTTACCCTGACCGTGATAACCGTGTGGTGCACTCAACATCATTGATTAAAGACAAGGAAAAATAAAACAAAATTCTTATTACGGGTGTGAACTGCACACCAAAAGTTAGATAGATAATTATTGAAAGGATTTAGTTCTGTATTGCACAGGCCTGAGTCCTTTTAGTTTGTGCCAAATTTGCCGATAGTCATTATTTTCCTGCTTTTGAAAGTACTCCAACTAACTAGTGAAAAAATGATAGAATTTGATAGAAAATGCTTGACAATGGCAGAAAAAATAGTATAATTTTATCTGGAAACGATTTCAGTGGAGGTGATGAACATTCTTAAGTCTAAACGAAAACAATTAATTATGGAAAAATTGTCTCATGATAAATTTGTTAATCTTGAGGACTTAGTTAGCATGCTAGATACCTCGGAGTCCACTGTTCGTCGCGATTTGGATGAATTGGAGAGTGAGCGTAAGCTCCACCGAGTCCATGGTGGCGCAGAACTCCCTCCCTCACTTCAAGAAGAATTTACCAATCAACAAAAATCTATCAAAAACATTCAAGAAAAAATGTTAGTCGCTCAGAAAGCCGCTGATTTGATTGCTGATAATGAAGTTATTTTCATTGATGCAGGGACGACAAATGAGTTGCTACTCAACTATCTCTCCCAAGATAATTTAACGGTAGTTACCAATTCCATTCACCATGCTGCCAAATTGGTTGATAAAAACATTCAAACGATTATTATTGGCGGCCATGTCAAAAAAGCAACGGATGCTAGTATTGGAACGGTTGCGTATGAGCAAATCAAACAATTAAATTTTGATAAGGCTTTTTTAGGAATAAATGGTGTCGATGAGCAATTCTTAACAACACCTGATGTTGAAGAAGCGGTCATCAAGAAAACGGTTATTGAAAATGCCAGAAAAACATTTATTGTTACAGATTCATCAAAGATTGGTCACATTTCTTTTGCTAAGGTTGGTAAGGTTGAAAATGTCATTATCATTACCAATCAATCTAGTGGAGCACTGATGAAAAAAATAAAAGAAAAAACGAGGGTAATTGAAGTATGATTTACACAGTCACTCTTAATCCATCTATCGACTTTATTGTTCGCTTGGATAGTTTAGCACTTGGAAGTGTTAACCGCATGACTAGCGATGATAAATTCGCTGGTGGTAAAGGGATTAATGTTAGCCGTATCTTGAAACGTCTGGATATTGAAAATACAGCCACAGGATTTATCGGTGGATTTACAGGGCGTTTTGTGAAAGATGGCTTGGTAGATGAAGGTATTGCAACAAAATTTGTTGAAGTTTCTGAGGACACACGTATTAATGTCAAGGTTAAAGCGGGTGAAGAAACAGAAATTAATGGTGCAGGTCCACACATCTCAACAGAAAAACTTGAGGAATTAGAAGCTATTCTTGCTAGTCTTTCAAGTGAAGATACTGTTGTTTTTGCAGGTTCAGCACCAAGTAGCCTTGGAAACCAAGTCTATAACACATTGATTCCGATTGCTAAAAAAGCCGGTGCAGAAGTTGTTTGTGATTTTGAAGGACAAACACTTTTAGATTCCTTAAACTATCAACCACTTTTGGTGAAACCAAATAATCATGAATTAGCTGATATTTTTGGTGTTGAATTAAACGGTCTTGCTGATATTGAAAAATACGCCCGTGAAATTCTCGCTAAAGGTGCTAAAAACGTTATTATTTCAATGGCTGGCGATGGTGCATTGTTGGTAACACCAGAAGCAGCATACTTTGCAAAACCAATTAAAGGTATTGTCAAAAATTCTGTTGGTGCAGGTGATTCTATGGTTGCAGGATTTACAGGCGAATATGTCAAATCTGGCGACCCAATCGAAGCTCTTAAATGGGGTGTTGCATGTGGAACAGCAACAACATTCTCAGATGACTTGGCAACTGCCGAATTCATAAAAGAAACTTATCAAAAAGTAGAGGTAGAAAAAATATGAAAATTCAAGACTTGCTCAGAAAAGATGTCATGATTCTTGATTTGAAAGCAACTTCAAAAGAAGCGGCGATCGATGAAATGATCACAAGCCTTGTTGAACACGGTGTGGTAACTGATTTTGATACTTTTAAACAAGGTATCATGAACCGTGAAGCGCAAACATCTACTGGTTTAGGTGATGGTATTGCCATGCCTCACAGTAAAAATGCAGCTGTTAAAGAAGCGACTGTTTTGTTTGCTAAATCTGCTGCAGGTGTTGATTATGAAGCATTGGACGGTCAACCAACTTACCTATTCTTCATGATTGCAGCACCAGATGGCGCAAACGATACTCACTTGGCTGCTCTTGCTGAATTATCAAAATATCTTTTGAAAGATGGCTTTGCTGATCAATTACGTCAAGTGACATCAGCTGACGAAGTGATTGCAACATTTAACGCAGCAGAAGAAGATAACAAAGTAAAAGAAGAAGCGAAAGTTGCTCCAGTTTCAGATGATAAACCACTTATCGTAGCTGTTACGGCTTGTACAACTGGTATTGCGCACACTTACATGGCAGAAGAAGCCCTCATCAAACAAGGTGACGAAATGGGTGTCACGGTTCGTGTTGAAACAAATGGTGCTTCAGGTGTCGGTAATCGTTTGACTGCTGATGAAATTGCGCGTGCAAAAGGTGTTATTATTGCAGCTGATAAAGCCGTTGAAATGGCACGTTTTGATGGAAAAGCATTAGTATCACGTCCAGTTGCCGATGGTATTAAAAAATCTGAAGAATTAATCAATATCATTCTTGATGGTAAAGCAGAAACTTACACAGCTTCAGCTGGTGAAGCTTCGTCTTCAAGTGATACTAGTGAAAAATTAAGCCTTGGTGCTGCATTCTACAAACACTTGATGAGTGGTGTTTCTCAAATGTTGCCATTCGTTATTGGTGGTGGTATCTTAATTGCTATTTCATTCTTGATTGACCAATTTATAGGGGTTCCCAAAGATCAGCTGAGTCATCTTGGTAACTATCATGAAGTAGCTGCAGTTTTTAATCAGCTTGGTAATGCAGCTTTTGGCTTTATGATTCCGGTGTTTGCTGCTTACATTGCCTATTCAATTGCTGAAAAACCTGGTTTGGTAGCTGGGTTTACAGCTGGTGCTATTGCAACCTCTGGTCTTGCTTTTGGTCGTATCTCATTCTATAGTTTAGAAAGTGCAGCAAACCTTGCTGATAAACAAATTGCTTCAGGTTTCCTTGGTGCTCTTGTTGGTGGTTTCTTAGCTGGTGGTGTTATTCTTGTTCTTAAGAAAGCTCTTGCCTTCTTGCCAAAATCACTTGAAGGTATCAAATCAATCCTCCTTTACCCACTTCTTGGTGTGTTGGTAACTGGATTCTTGATGCTCTTCATCAACATTCCTATGGCTGCTATTAATAGTGCACTTTATGATTTCCTTGATAGTTTGTCTGGTAGCTCTGCTATTATCCTTGGACTTATCCTTGGTGGTATGATGGCAATCGATATGGGTGGACCTTTCAATAAAGCCGCTTATGTCTTTGGTACAAGTAGTCTTACTGCAGCAGCTCTTTCAAATGGTGGTTCAGTTGTTATGGCGGCTGTTATGGCCGGTGGTATGGTTCCTCCTCTTGCAGTCTTTGTTGCAACACGTTTGTTTAAAGATAAATTTACAGCTGAAGAACGCGATGCTGGTTTAACAAATATTGTTATGGGACTATCGTTCATCACAGAAGGTGCAATTCCATTTGGTGCTGCTGACCCTGCTCGTGCTATTCCAAGCTTTATGGTTGGTTCAGCTGTAACAGGTGCTTTAGTAGGTGCATTTGGCATTAAATTGATGGCTCCTCATGGTGGTATCTTCGTCTTTGCATTAACAAGCAACTGGATTCTTTACCTTGTTGCTATTGTTATCGGTGCTATTATTTCAGGATTACTATTTGGTGCCCTTAGAAAAGCTAAATAATAAATTTTATTAATCTAACATTGAACTCCTTCGGGAGTTCTTTTTGTTATAGTTAAAAACTATAATAAATTCTAAATGTATAGTTAAAAACTATATCAGTCCATAAAAAGATAGAATGGTGAAAAGTGTTGAAAAAAGGATTATTATCCTTTACAATCTTAATTATAAAAATTTAGCAGGTATAGTTTAAAACTAATATTGTTATAGGAGGTAACTATGGTAAAGGTTTCGAATTTGGGTTATCCGCGTTTAGGTGAAAATCGCGAGTGGAAAAAATTAATTGAATTTTATTGGGCAGGGGATATTTTACAAGAAGAGTTACGAGCTCAAGCTAAAGATTTACGTCTTGAATTTTTGAAAAAACAAGCTGATGCAGGGCTTGATTTTATTCCTGTAGGTGATTTCTCACTTTATGACCATATCTTGGATTTGTCAGTACAATTTGGTGTGATTCCAAAACGTTTTGCTAAAGAAGAAATCAACCTTGATTTGTATTTTTCAATTGCGCGTGGTAATAAAGACAACGTTGCTTCATCAATGAAAAAATGGTTCAACACAAACTATCACTATATTGTTCCTGAATGGTCTGGTGTTAAACCACAATTGACAAATACACGTTTGCTTGACTTGTATTTGGAAGCAAAAGAAGTGGTTGGCGATAAAGCTAAACCAGTTATTACCGGACCAATTACTTATGTGGCTCTTTCATCTGAAGTTGGTGATTTCACAGTTGCAGTGAAAAAATTATTGCCACTTTATAAACAAGTCTTTGTAGAATTGGTTGAAGCAGGGGCAACTTATATTCAAGTTGATGAGCCAATCTTTGTGACAGATGAAGGGGCTGACCTTTTAGAAGCAGCAAAAGATGTTTATGCTTATTTTGCCAAAGAAGTGCCAGAAGCTAAATTGATTTTCCAAACTTATTTTGAAGCCTTGATTGATGCCAAAGATTTGTCAGAGTTACCAGTAGCAGCTTTTGGTCTTGATTTTGTTCAGGGGTTTAATGAAAACCTGGAAGCTATTGAAGCAGGTTATTTTGCGAATAAGGAAGTTTTTGCAGGTGTAGTTGATGGACGTAATATCTGGGCAACAGATTTTGTTAAGACATCAGCATTGCTCGAAAAAATTCAAGCCAATGTAAAAACACTTGTTGTTCAACCTTCTTGTTCACTTCTTCATGTGCCAGTAACGACTAAAAACGAAACAGAACTCGAACCAGTTCTTAAAAATGGTTTGGCATTTGCGGATGAAAAATTGCAAGAACTCAAATTGTTGAGCCAACGTTTAGACGGTGAAGAATCTGATGCTTACAAACAACACGTTGTTGATTTTGATGCTTTGCAAGCAGCTGATTTCCGTAATGTAACATTGGAAAATTTGGATGATGTTGCTACTGAACGTGTTGACTATAAAGTTCGTCGTCAAGTGCAACAAGAAAAACTTGGTTTGCCAATTCTTCCAACGACAACAATCGGTTCATTCCCACAATCACCAGAAGTTCGTCGTACACGCTTGGCTTGGAAACGTGGCAATATTTCTGATGTGGAATATGAAGATTTCATTAAATCAGAAATCGCACGTTGGATTCAAATTCAAGAGGATTTGGACATTGATGTGCTTGTACACGGTGAATTTGAACGTGTGGACATGGTTGAATTCTTCGGTCAAAAACTAGCTGGTTTCACAACAACAAAACTTGGTTGGGTTCAATCATATGGTTCTCGTGCTGTTAAACCACCAATCATTTATGGAGATGTTAAACACATTCAACCGTTGACTGTGCAAGAAACCGTTTATGCTCAAAGTTTGACTGACCGTCCAGTGAAAGGAATGTTGACTGGTCCAATCACTATCACAAACTGGTCTTTTGAACGTTCTGACATTTCACGTGCTGATTTGTTTAACCAAATTGGTCTTGCTATCAAAGATGAAATTAAATTGCTTGAAGATGCAGGTATTGCCATTATTCAAGTGGATGAAGCAGCGCTTCGTGAAGGTTTGCCGCTTCGTAAGAGCAAACAACAAGCTTATCTTGATGATGCTGTTCATGCTTTCCACGTAGCAACATCATCAGTGAAAGAAGAAACACAAATTCATACGCACATGTGTTACTCTAAGTTCAATGAAATCATTGATTCTATTCGTGCTTTGGATGCAGACGTTATTTCTATCGAGACAAGCCGTAGCCATGGTGACGTTATTGAATCATTTGAAACAGCTGTTTACCCACTTGGAATTGGTCTTGGTGTCTATGATATCCACTCTCCACGTGTACCAACTAAGGAAGAAGTTATTGCTAACATTGAACGTCCGTTGCGTCAATTATCACTTGAACAGTTCTGGGTAAACCCTGACTGTGGTCTTAAAACACGTCGCGAACCAGAAACAGTAGCGGCACTTGAAGTTTTGGTGGCTGCAGCCAAGGAAGTCCGAGCTAAATACGGAAAATAAGAAAGGTTATGCTATGTCACGATTATTAGAACGTTTAAAAACAGATATTCTGGTAGCCGACGGTGCTATGGGAACTCTTCTTTACGCCAATGGTCTTGACAATTGCTACGAAGCTTATAATCTTACACATCCAGATAAAATTTCAGCCATTCATCATGCTTATCTTGAGGCAGGGGCAGACACTATCCAAACCAATACCTATGCTGCTAAACGTCATCGTCTGAAAGGCTATGCTTATGATGACCAAGTTAAGGAAATCAATCAGGCTGGTGTTAAAATTGCTAGGGAAGCTGCAGGTGATGATGCTTTTGTTCTTGGAACTGTTGGGGCTCTTCGTGGACTTAAACAATGTAATTTAACTCTTGATGAAATTATTGAGGAGACTTTGGAACAAGTCGGGTATTTGATTGAAACGAATCAAATTGATGGTTTGCTTTTTGAAACTTATTATGATGAAGAAGAAATTATCGAAGTTTTAAAAGCTGTTAGACCAATAACTGATTTGCCAATTATCACTAATATTGCTCTCCATGAAGCTGGAATTACAGAAAATGGTCGTCCTTTAGTTGAAATTCTGGGAAAATTAGTCATGTTAGGTGCTGATGTGGTTGGCTTGAATTGCCACCTCGGTCCCTATCATATGATTAAGTCACTGAAACAAGTTCCGCTTTTTGCTCAGTCTTATTTGTCTGTTTATCCAAATGCTAGTTTGTTGTCTTTTGTTGATGACAATGGCAGCGGTCAGTATGGCTTTAGTCAAAATGCTGATTATTTCGGAAAAAGTGCAGAACTTCTTGTGGCAGAAGGTGCGCGTTTGATAGGTGGTTGTTGTGGAACAACGCCTGACCATATCAGAGCGGTAAAACGTGCTGTTAAAGGATTAAAACCTGTTGAACGAAAATTTGTGACACCAATGGTTGAAGAAGTAGAACTTATCAAAGCAGCTAAACAATCAGAGACATTGGTAGATAGGGTCAAAAGAGAAGTTACAATTATTGCGGAGTTAGACCCACCAAAGACGCTTGACATTGCGAAATTTACGGAGGGGGTAAAAGCCTTAGACAAAGCAGGAATTTCAGCCATTACCTTAGCAGATAATTCGCTAGCTAAGACGCGAATTTGTAATGTTAGTATCGCGGCTCTATTGAAAAATGAGATTTCGACACCGTTTCTTTTGCATTTATCTTGCCGTGACCATAATATGATTGGTTTGCAATCGCGACTTTTGGGAATGGACGTTTTAGGATTTAATCATGTCCTTGCCATTACGGGAGACCCGTCAAAAATCGGTGATTTTCCTGGTGCTACAAGTGTTTATGATGCCACAAGCTTTAAATTGTTAGCACTCATAAAACAGCTCAATAAAGGTCAAGGATACAGTGGAGCCAGTATCAAGAAAGAGGCCAATTTTACAGCAGCTGCGGCTTTTAACCCAAACGTCAAAAATCTATCACGCTGTGGTCGTTTAATCGAAAGAAAAGTAGCGGCAGGAGCAGATTATTTCATCACACAACCTGTTTTTAACACAGAGATTATTGATGGATTAGCCGATTTAACACGAGATTATGAAGCGCCATTTTTTGTAGGTATCATGCCGATTACAAGCTATAATAATGCTATTTTTCTTCATAATGAAGTTCCTGGTATCCAACTATCAGATGAGTTTTTAGCAAAATTAGAAGCTGTTAAAGATGATAAAGAAACCTGCCAAAAATTGGCTTTGGAAGAAAGTAAACAATTAATTGACCGCGCTTTGGAGCATTTTAAGGGGATTTATCTCATCACACCATTTATGCGCTATGACTTGACAGTTGAGTTGATTGATTACATTCACCAAAAAGTTGAGTTAAAAAATCAAAGAATATCTTAAAAATTGAGAATGGGAAAGCTGGGACGAAAGTGCCCAGCTTTTTTAGCTGCGAGATATGGTGATTGGCCTTTTAAAATCTGAAGATGAGAGCAAAAGTGGAGAAAAATATTTTTTGAGTTGTTTTGGCTAGAAGCGTTATAGCAGTAAATTTTCATCGTTTTTTGTTATAATAGACACAAATAAATTAAGGTTTAAGGGGAAGAAAGATAGTTTCGATGAAGTACAAATTGGGTAAAATAGTTTAACCAATATTTTATTGCGGAAGAATGGTCAACGAATTTTGTGCCACTTATTTTACCAATGGCTTTTATTTCTCTGTTTCTTTTGTTGCAATATGTGATTGCGTATTTCAATACTAAAGCAGAAGCAGACCGTAGTTTGATTTGTCAATATTTTGGGAATACGTTCTCTGACTTTGTTTATTTCAATTTTTTACCTTATCAGTTCGGGCTGATTTTGCCGGTTTATGGTGTGCTGTTAATGTGGATTTTACTTAATCCCAAATAAGGTCATGTCTCATAGAAAAGGTGCACTATTAATTTTCTGCATTTGGTTGGAGGCTTATCACTTCTGGTGAAATGATTATCGGCATAGCCCCGTATTTTTCAGTGGATAATTTGTCTGTGGCTTCTTTCTTAATTTTCATCATTGTAACCAATCTTTTTATGGTGTATATTATTGAAATTGATCACATGATGGATGTCAGCCAAAACCGTGTGATAGGAAATGGTGCAAGCTACTATTTTCAGTTTACCTTCTTATCTTGGTATATTACTGTTTGATGCATTTTTACATCAGCATAATAATAAATCAAGTCATCAAAATACCAATAGGCTTTATGGGGTTGAATTTGGTATGCCAATACTAGGATTGCTTTTAAGTTTCTTGATGCTTCAATCCGCATTTGCTTTAATTGCAATTGCTTGTCTTGTGACACTTATCATGATTTCCTTTAACTTAAAACGAATTTAATGTGAGAGTTTATCAGTTTTTGGGGGTGATAAACTTTTTTATTTTTTAAAATAATGTTTTCACTTGACTTAGAGTTAACTCTAAGGTGTACAATGAAAGCGTTCAGAAAAAATTGAAATATCTTGGAGGTTTCGTATGGAATACACAAAATTTGGAAATACAGGTCTTGAAGTGTCAAAATTGTGCCTTGGTTGCATGAGTTTTGGTGATGCTAGTCTTGGTTTTCATTCTGGTTGGCTTTTAGATGAAGAAAAATCACGTATCATCATTAAGAAAGCTTTAGATTTGGGTATTAACTTTTTTGATACAGCAAATGTTTACGGAAAAGGAACAAGTGAGGAATATCTTGGTCGTGCTATTCGTGATTTTGCGGACCGTGATGAAGTGATTATTGCCACTAAGGTTTTCTTTGGTGATGGTTTACACGAGGGACGAAATACAACTGGTTTGTCACGAAAAGCAATTTTTAGCCAAGTTGAAGCTAGTCTTAAACGTTTAGGAACAGATTATATTGATGTGCTTTACATTCATCGTTGGGATTATAACACACCGATTGAAGAAACTATGTCTGCACTTAATGATTTAGTGCGCTCTGGTAAGGTGCATTATCTTGGTGCGTCAGCAATGTATGCTTGGCAGTTCCAAAAAGCGCAGTATGTGGCTGAGAAAAATGGTTGGACAAAATTTTCAGTCATGCAAAATCATTACAATATGCTTTATCGTGAGGACGAACGTGAAATGATTCCGTTTTGTAAAGATTCAGGTGTTGGTTTAGCGCCTTATAGTCCTTTGGCAGCAGGTCGCGTGGTGCGCGATTGGGATGCGGATACTGCACGTAGTAAGACAGATGAAACAGCCAAAATGAAATACGATAGCACTGAAGAACAAGATAAGGCTATCGTAGCGCGAGTGGCAGAAGTTGCAGAAAAATACGGTGTTACTCGTGCTCAAGTTGCTCTTGCTTGGCTATGGCAAAAAGGGATTGACTCACCGATTGTTGGAGTGACAAAAGAAAAATACTTAGATGATTTCATGGGTGCTTTTGACGTGACTTTGACAGATGACGATATGGCTTATTTGGACGAAAAATATTTACCACATAAAATCGTTGGTGCTTTGTAGGGTGATTTTTAAGCTTTGCTTTCGGTTCAAAGCGAAAGGAGAAAGTGATGCCCACATTGAAATGGATAATTTGCTGAAAAATCCTGTCAAGGGGCGTATTTTATCAAGCGAAACGTCAATTAATAGTTGGTTGGCAGATAACGGTCTGATTAGTTAGTTTATTATTATTGAAAAAAATTAAAAAAGTATTTGACTTGGAGTGCACTCTATGGTGTATGATAGCATTACTTGCAAAAATTAGTGAGTTTTTAGCTAATTTTTGAAGATATAAATCAATTTGAGAACAGAATGTTATGAAACTTTTCAATTGATTCTTAGATGAAAGAAGGAGAATTTATGGTATTTGAAACAATTTCATCACCACAAGATTTAAAACAATTATCACGTGAAGATTTGCACCGTGTTGGTGATGAAGCACGACAAGCGCTTCTTGAAAAAACAAGCCAACATGGTGGACACAACGGACCAAACTTTGGTATGGTTGAAATGACAGTTGCTATGCACTATGTCTTTAATTCACCAGTAGATAAATTCATTTTTGACGTGTCACATCAATCATACGTTCATAAAATGTTGACTGGGCGTGCGCAAGCTTTTCTTGACCCAGCGCATTATGATGACGTATCAGGTTACACAAATCCTAAAGAAAGCGAACACGACCTCTTCACAGTAGGTCATACGTCAACATCATTGTCACTTGCTTCTGGTGTGGCTAAAGCGCGTGATTTGAAAGATGAAGCTTATAATGTTGTGGCGGTTATTGGTGATGGTTCTCTTTCAGGTGGTATGGCGTATGAAGGGCTAAACCAAATCGCAACAGAAGGGACAAATACGATTGTCGTTATTAACGATAACGACCAATCAATCGCTGTTAACCCAACTGGCGGTATTTACACAGCACTTCGTGACTTACGCGAAAGCAACGGTCAAGCTGATAATAATCTTTTTAAAGCTCTCGGTTTTGATTATCATTACCTTGACGCAGGAAATGATCTCGACCAATTGATTGCTTTATTTGAAGAAGTCAAAGACGCTAGTCACCCAGTTTTGCTACACATTCATACGCAAAAAGGATACGGTGTGTCATTCATGGAAGAAAATCGCGAAGCTTTCCATGCAGGTGGACCATACAATCCTGAAACAGGAGAATATCTTGGTGGTGCAGGTGCTGCTGAAACATACAATAGCATTACAACAGATTTTGTCTTAAATAAAATCAAAAATGACTCAACAGTAGTTGCCGTCAATGCAGGAACACCAATGTTTATGTTGAGCCAAGACCAACGCAAACAAGCAGGTAAACAATTTGTTGATGTAGGTATTGCTGAAGAAGAAGCAGCTACAATGTCAGCTGGGCTTGCTAAAAACGGTGCAAAACCAGTCTGGTATGTTGCCTCTACATTTATGCAACGTACTTATGACCAATGGTCACATGACATCGCTTTGAATAATTTGCCAGTAACAGCTCTTGTTTACATGGCGTCTGTTAGCTCTTTGAACGACGAAAGTCACCTCGGTTTCTTTGATATTCCATTCTTAGCTCACATTCCAAACGTGGTTTACATGGCACCAACAAGTAAGGAAGAACATCTTGCCATGCTTGATTGGGCAATTGAGCAAAAAGAACACCCAGTAGCTATCCGCATCCCAGTTGGTCCACTTCGTGAAACTGGTATTGCAGACACAACGGATTACTCGATTCTTAATAAGAACCAAGTGACTCAAAAAGGTAGTCAAGTAGCGCTCTTTGGTCTTGGTAATTTCTACGGATTGGCAGAGGAAGTTGCTAAAGAACTGGCTGACAAACATGGTATTACAGCGACAATTGTTAATCCAAAATTCATCACAGGATTGGACGAAGAATTGCTTGATAGTTTAGAAGCTGAGCACCAAGTCGTGGTTACTTTGGAAGACGGTATTTTAGAAGGTGGCTACGGTCAAATGATTGCAAGTTACCTTGGTGATACGGAAGTTAAAGTCCAAAATTACGGTGTTGAAAAAGCCTTCCATGACCGCTACAATGCGCAAGAATTGTTAGCAGAAAATGGCATTACTGTCGAAAATATCGTTAACAACGTTTTAAAAAATTTGGCAGAATAAAAACTTTTCAGTGTAAGTAACAGTCAACATGATAAAAGGCAAAACTTGCCTTCCAAGAAGCTGAGACCAAGTGCTCAGTTTCTTTGTTTATGCAGTTACAAATCTGTAAGACGCAGTGGTTTGGACTTTAACAATTCAGAAATAGATTGTTAAAGGTCGCTGTCAAGGCATATTAAAACAGCGCTTGTCACCTTTGGTTAATTTAGATTTCCCATGCTCAATTGATTAGGCACTTTTTAATATTTGCTTTGTAAGCTAGATTTCCAACCTCAAACAATCAATTACTGGGGTCTAATACGCTGATAATCGGCACTCTTTTGGGTGCTGATTTTTATTTTTGACAACAGTTATCAGTCTCTTTTTTATTAAAAATTTGTTATACTGGAAGGTGAATTTGCGAAAGGATTGACAGATTTGACAAAAACAAGAAAACGCAAGATTAGAAAAAAAGCGAGAAGTCATCGTCGGCAGAAAAAAGTTCCTAAATGGGCTTTATATGGCATGAGTTTGTTGGCGGTTTTAGCTTGTGTCACCCTAGTGATTTTTACTTATCAAGCGCAAGAAGCAGATAATACGGCAACTGCTGACACCACAAGTCCTACTACAATACCTGACCAAATAACGATAAATTTTATTGAAAGTATTGGCGAAGCCGCACGGCAAATTGCTGCGCAAAATGACCTTTATGCTTCGGTGATGATTGCGCAAGCGATTCTAGAGTCAAACAGCGGTCAATCAGCTCTTAGTCAAGCACCTAATTATAACTTTTTTGGCATAAAAGGGGACTACAATGGGCAATCAGTCACGATGAAAACGTGGGAAGATGACGGAAGTGGTAATGCTTATACCATTGATGCCCAATTTCGCTCGTATAGTAGCCAAGCAGAGTCATTGGAAGACTATGCCCAATTTCTCCAAAAAGATATTTATGCTGGTGTGCATAAATCAAACACAACTTCCTACAAGGATGCAACCAAAGCTCTTACAGGTACCTATGCTACGGACACTTCATATGGGACAAAACTTAATCGACTGATTGAACAATACGGACTTACTGTTTATGATAGTTGGTGAGTGTGACTTTTTGTATTTTTCGATAAAAATAATGTTCAGTATTATTTCAAACTTCAAAGGTAAGTGGTAAGAGTTTTTAGAATCAAAAATAATTTATAATAAAAATATAGAGAACGGAGAAATCTGTTCTCTTTTTTGTTCGCTTAAATTTTTTACGAAAGGAGAATTTTTTACATGAATGGTTTAGAAATTGTCATGGATATTGAAACGTTAGAAATTTTTGAAGTGATTGACCATGATCAAATTCATGATGAAATAGTGCAATTTCAAAAGTCTGATTTTTCTGACACACATGATTCAAATGTCGTGGTTCAGTTGAATTTATTTGAATCAATATTTGCTGAAAATTCAACTTGATCTATAGGAGAGTGAAACTAATGAAAAAGAATCATTTATATGAAGAATTACTCAACAGCGAGCCGCTTGGCTTTATTGATCCCTTTACCGATCTTGGGGAGTTTGACGTCGTTCAGATGAAGTTCAAAGAGCCTGTGCATCAGTTAAGAAATAAATACTCAGATCAGCCGTATTCTAAAAAATGGCAATTAACAATTGAAGAGATGAGAAAACTGTATATTCAATATCAACTTAGTTTGCAAGAAGACAATAGAAAAGATAGATATTCCAGACGACCAAAGACTAAAATCTCTAAAGAACACATAGATGATATTGTAACGAATTATTTAAAATTGGGATTTAGTTTTCGTGATATTGAAAAAAGAGTGTCGATTGCCTATCAAACTTTGAGGAATCATTGGAATCGAAGCGACTATATTCAGACGGTGGAAACTGAGTTTTATTTAAAGTCAGATTTAAGTGAAGGCTATTATTTACCTGGGACATCACTTCCTAAAAGTATGAAGGTTAAGTAAAAGTAGGGAGACCTAAATGAAAAAACAGATCGAAATGATTTATAGTCTGGTTTTGAAAGATGGCTTGAGACAGACTAAATTTAAAAATAGTCATTTAAAACCAGTTTCTTCAGCTGAAGAAGAAGGGAATAAAGGTGCTATCTTTGGATTTCGCACGAAAGCAAACATGACGAAAGCTCAAGGTGTTGTTTTGACCTCACTTGAAGCTGTTCTAGAAAATCAGAATAACTTTACACATTGGACGCCAAATGCTTATCGCTATGGAACTTATAGCGATGACAAACGTCAATTCACGAAAGGTCATGCTGAAGATAATCTCAGACAGATTAATACGTTTTATATTGATTTTGATATTCATTCTTCAGCCGAACTAATGACAAGCAGTGATATTTTAACAGCTGCGATTGACCTGGGTTTTATGCCAACACTTATTTTAAAATCGGATAAAGGCTATCAAGCTTACTTTATCTTATCAGAGCCAGCCTATGTCACGGCTCATTCTAATTTTAAAGTGATTAAAGTCGCAAAAGCCATTTCTCAAAACTTGAGACAGTATTTCGCACAGACCTTACCAGTTGATCTAACGTGTAACCATTTTGGGATTGCACGCATGCCACGAACAGACAACGTTGAGTTCTTTCATCAAGAGTATACTTACACGTTCCAGGAATGGCTTGATTGGTCAATGAAGCAATCTGAGCTTCCATTTCCAAGCAAGAAACCAAATTTAACGGTGATTGCTGGAACTGAAGGAGTTAAACAGATTGATGAGCCCTGGTATCAAATGCTTCTGAATGAATCAAATATCAAAGGTGCTAAAGCTCTTATGGGAAGAAACAATGTTCTCTTTACGTTAGCCCTTGCGAACTTCTCAAGTGGTGTCTCTCAGAGCGATTGTGAGCTTGTTTTAGCTGATTTTAATGGACGATTGGACGAACCGCTTCTCTCAGATGAAGTTTTAAAGCTCATTAATAGCGCCTATTCAGGAAAATATGAAGCCGCAAGTCGTGATTACATCACGCTACTTTGTCGAGGCTGGGTTGATCAAAAACTGAAGGTTTCCGATTTATTCATTAAGCAACGTTGGTACAAATTTAAAAAGAAACGTTCTGAACGCAAGAAAAGTCATCTTTACGAATGGAAAGAAGATGTGATGGCCTATTTAGAAGGTTTCTACGAAACACAAGATCCATTTATTCAAACGACAAAGAAAGCAATCAGAGAAGACCTGCATATTCCTGAGCGCTCACTTGATCGCGTATTGAAAGCCCTAAAAGCCGAACAAAAGATTTTCTTTAAAATCAAATCTGGACGAGGTGGTGGGATTCGTATTGCTTCCGTTAAAGCAATTATCTTATCGCTTATTCAAGTGAAAAAAGAGCGTCAAGAGGCGTATTTTGTGAATATAGCACGATTCTTTGAAGATAGTGTCAACTATACCAAAACAGTTATTGAAGGAGTGAAACATGAGCTTAAACACGTTAAACAGTTATCATTATTTGAACAGGACATTGGTTAATCACCGTAAAAAATAAAACCCGTCAACTGCCTTTACATTTATATCTATGATAATGAGAGGTAGATCTAGCGGTTAACCAAAAGAGTATTTATAAGTCTTAGTATTAAAATACTAAGCCATAGAAAAGAACTAGAGGGAGAAGAGAGAAAATGAAAATTTTAATCATTATCAGTATTGTAGTTGTTTTACTTATGATCTTGTTAGTAGCAGGAATCTTAAAAAGTAATCATGCTATTAGATTTGCGGATGGATATGATAGTGAGTTAGAAAATGACTATCAAGCACTGATAGCTCAAGCAAAAGAGAAAGGAGAAAAAGAAAAATGAAATATATTATCTTTAGTTTTGCTGAAGGAGACTACCTTTGTGATGACAATGGGAAACTCTTAATCTTTGAGAGTCAAGGCTTAGCGTTTCAGTATATGCAGACTCATTACCATCAACCACTACCAAAACATAAGACGAAGAAGATTATGAACTACCCCAAATACTACCAAGCACCATTTAAGTGTCATAAGGTTTGCTAGGAGGATAGTAGATGAAAAATGATAATGATTTAGTCACAAACTTGTTCTTATTTGGTTTGCTACTGTTTGGAACAGTGTTAGTGTTTTTCAAGCAGATTGAAGCTGCTATTTATACCAATACACTAGTAATAGCGATTAGAGTATTATTGCTACAAGAGGATAAGTGAAAGGAGATTTAGTATGTCAGAAGCGTTCAAAATTGTTCGTGGTTATTATTTAACAGCGCTTGGGCAAGAACCACTTGCTTATTATTTTAAAGTGCCTCAAGATCATCCAGATTTTGAGCTAATAGAAGCAGGACAAGTGGCCTTAACCTTTTATCAAAATGGTGAAGCGATTACGAGTCTTCCTGCGTTAATTCGAGTGGATGGCGTGATTACCAATGATAAAGTCGTGTCAGACTATTTAGCAAGTGAACAAAGAGATCATTTTCCTATGTTACCAATCGTTGAAATTTCCGATGTCTTTGATCCTCTAGTGTTTAATCAGATGTCTAAGACCTTTGATGGACTGCGTGAAGAATTAAAAGAACTAGCACAGGTTCATTATATCCAAGGAGATTTATTTGAATTTTACAATGAGGAGAAAGTTAATGAGTAAAAAAATAATCGCCCTTATAATGTCAGCCATCATTCTAGTTTTGACGGTTATAGGAGTAAGCTTTATCTTTCAGAAACACGCCTTGGACTATGACCGCCATCTAATAGCCGATGTTTATGTGGACACAGCTATTAATCAAAATGTTAACCTGGTCTTTTATAAAACTGGCTGCCCATTTTGTCAAGCAGGTAAGAAAGCTGTTGTGACCGCTGCGAAAGAGAATGCTTATACGACGTTTTACATTGATGTTGACTCAGATAAAGGACAACAATTGGTAAAACAATATCAGGTTGAAAAAGCGGCAACCATCATCACGTTAAGAGACGGTGAGTCACAACTTCACCTCTATGCTAAGAAAACACAAGCAGGTAAGATTATCGCTGACGAAGAGAGCATTAAGGAGGCTTTACATGACACGAAAAACTAAGCTTAGTAAATGGGCAGAAACAGCCTTTCAATTTGATACTGAACTGTGGCGATCTAAAACAACTGAAGGTATGGTTGTCCTAGGAAAACTTCCTGATGGCATTTTTACCCTGCACCGTTTTAATGATGAAGGAGGACGACTAACTCATATTTCGGAAAGTGAAGCTTTGTGGCTGACGTTGGAGTTAGCTCCAGAGAAAATGGATTATATTTAAGGCTAATGTGAGGAAGTAGAATGCAAACACTAGAAGAATTAAAGCACCATCGTGATACTTTGATCAAGGAGATAAACGAACTAGATACTCAAATCCAACAAGCAGAAGTGACATTAAAAGATATAAAGAGAACAACTATCAGGCAACAGTTTAAGCAAGCACTGGGAACCTTGTTAAAACTAATCATTTGGGTCAGTTTCTTTTTAGCAAGAATAACTTTCTTTTATTATCTTTGTCGTCCAATTTTTTCTTTTCGATGGATGGCTGTCTTATTTGCTATTTGGCTATCCTGTGGTTCAGACTTTCTTTATACCGAAGGTATAGCATGGATTCAAGAAATATGGAAAAGGAGAAAGATGTGATAGAAAGACTAAAAAAAAGGATAGAAACCGTAAAACTCAGTCCAATTGCTAAACCATTTACCGCAACTAATAGATGGTTTCAAGACAACGTGATTAAGCGAAAGCTAGTTATTTTTTCAGTATTATTTACAGCTTGGATAAGCTTATTATTGGGAGCTATTTATTCTCCACAAAGACAAACCTATACTAACGAACAGCTCAAAACGAAGCAAAGTTTTTCAAATGGAACGGGTGAAATCAAACTCACTAGTCAAACGTATTCGGCGAAAACAGGCGTCATTGTCTTGCAGTTTGAAACAAAAGATTCGACCTCTTCTGTTGATCGTGGCATTGACACGAAACGATTAAAGTGGCAACTATATGCTCAACATAAAACCGCTGATACTGTTATGGAAGTTATCCCAATTATTGACAATAAAATCTCTGTTATCATCCGAAATGTGCCAGAAGATTTTGGCGCTTATGCGATTGATATTACCAATAAAACGGTCGCCACCAGTTCGATTGATGTCGACATTGCTTCGTCATCTGATGATGAAGAAACGTCAACCAGTCAATCACAATCAAGTGATGATGAGGACGATAATGTGGTGCAATTTATGATTACCACTCAAAATAGTCAACTTAAAAAAGAAACGATTAAGGAGGTCTCTCGTGAAGAGTTTACTCTGTCGGAAATCAAAAAAGAAGAAACATTCCAAAATAATCAAATTAAAAAATTGAATAAGTCAATTGCTCAATTGAAAGCCTCTATTGAAGATGATGAATCTCGAAAAGCGAGCTTATCAACTGAAAGTCAATACCTCACAGGTGACGATTTAGAAGCTAATCAAAAAGACATTGCAACGATTGATGGTAATATTGAATCGAAAAATCAGACCATTGAAACAGCTAATACTAACATCAAAAAATTGGAGGAAAAGTTAGAAACGTTAGCGAAGAAAAAAGCTGCAGTTAAAGATGGAACATTTGAATTTTCAAACTCAATTGAGACGATTGAAATGGATTAAAACATAAAAAAAGGAAACAAAAAATGGCTTTTAAAACACTAAAACGGACAAAAAAAGAACGGCAACTAATCTTACTGACAATTGGAAATTGGTTGTTAGAAACGTTAAACAAATGGCAATTTGACATCATGACAGCGATGTTTTTTGGTATCTTGACACAAGGAGTTGCCCCCAAAAATGAGGTTGAAATGTTTCTCACAATCTTTATGATGGGCTATGTTTGTTCAAAATGTTCAAAATTATCCCTAGACATTACCAAGGTATATCCAGAAGTCATCTGGCGATGTGTTAAAGCAGTGATTTGGTATACGGCGTTTATGATTGGCTATGCGATTTCTAGCACGCAACTAAGCAATCAATTAGCACTTGCTTGGATGATTTCGGGACTTGTTTACGTTATTATTCGCTATGTTTATCCTAAATTATTTAGACACTATCTGTTCAAAAAGGTCCTCAATAAATCTTATTTGGGTATCCGAAAAGAAGGTGACCCCTTACCGCCTGAGGATGACTTTTATCAAGATGTAAAATTAGTGAATGCAATTGAAAGAATGCAAGTCATTAATCAAAAAGCCATTCAAACAGACTACCAAAGGATTCTTGAACTAACTTTTATGGATAGTTACCGACAAACAGGATTACACTATTATACAGACGTTGAGAGGAACAAAACATACCGAGAATTTTTCGATAATGATGCCATGTTTGTATTAGTTTTTCGTGTGTATCCTTTTGGTTTTTCGACTCCAAATGCTAGTTATTGTCATTTGACCTTACTCAGATTAACGTTATCTGAAGAGAAAGCTTTCACTTATTTATCTATGGCTCATCCCTTAAAATTCTCTCCTAAAAAGGATGACTAAAAATACTTTATTGAAAAATAATAATGGTTCTCTAACAAGCTGTTAGGGAACTTTTTGCTTATTTTGGAATTGAGTTGTCCCTATAGAGCATGATTTTAAATTATCCCATATACTAAATTTAATTATAAAAAGGAGGTTGTCTATATGGCAAAAAAAGACTTAACAAAAATTGAATTGGAGATTGAAGAAGCCAAGAAAAAAATTGCTTCATTGGAAAATGAACGCAAGCTTGCAGAAGAAAAACTTCAAAAAAATATCGGCAAATTGTATGTTCAAATTCAACTCAAAAAAGACAAAACATTATCTTATGAAACCATTCAAAAAACACTAAAAACAGAATTAACAGAACTCAAAAATGCCGAAAAAGAAAAACGTCTTGCTGAGAAAAAAGAACAAAATGAATCACATCAAATGGTCCAAAACGGATAACTTTTTCAGTTGAAAAGTGATCTGAAATACTTAAAAATTTTTGCTAAAACTAAGTGAGTTGATGTAGGTATTTTTGTAAGTGTTTGTAAGTAAAAACAGGTAGGTTAGGTGCTTATTTAGTAAGTAGGTGTAAGTAATGGTGTAAGTAAAAGTAGGTGAAACCGAGAAAATTGATATCATTGGAAACGTTGATACTATCAACATATCACGGCACGTGATATCAGTTTCCCTTATGCTCTTTTCAAGCACTGACACCTTAAAAATGGCATTAGCCATAAAGGTTGGTGTGAGTGTGCAGAAAAACCACATAAGTCGAAAACTTGTTTTCGTAACGTTGTGAGGTTGAGGTTTTCTGTTTTGCTTCTTTTATCTTTGACCTCGTTAAAAGATAAAAGAAGGGCGCCAATTTTTGACAGGAAAGGAAATTAAAATGGATATTTTAGTGAGAGGTTTATCTGATTCTGAAATTAATTATTTAAAAGCATTAGCAGAAAAAAATAAAGCCAAATCATTTAATGAATTTTTACTATCGGTACTCCGTGAAAAAATTGAATACGGACAATTTAATCGGGCACAGAATTTGTATTTAGCTTATCTTGAAAACATGTCAGAGACGACCAAACATATTTTAAATCAAACGCAAAAACAGGCAGATATTCTAGCAACGTTTGAAGGCAAAATGGATCGTTATGGTAACCATATTTCTCGTTGGTTAGAATATGAAGGTGAGGTGGAAAGTGATGACTAAAAATTTTATGATACGTAATGTTTCGGATGATATGTTTGAACAACTACATATCATTTCTAAAAAATATAATTATGCTAGTTTCAATGAATTTATGTTGTCTCAAGTTGAAAATATTGTGATGAATGATGGTCTTAATTTGTACGAAAATCAGTTTGCGGAAACTCTGTCAACCATTAAAGAACAGCAAGCGCAAATTTTAGAGTTGTTACTTAAAAATGAAATTTCACTAACAGCTTCTAGTGCTAAACAAGATATTGTGGAAGAGCTCACCTTACATTGGTTACGATTTATGGATGATGTGGATGCGCTTGAGGCAGAAAGACGAGCAGGTGGTTGACCATGAAGAAAAATAAATCGGTATTAGTTGCTTTATTATTTTTAACAATCTTTCTAATTCAACCTAGAAATATCCAACGTATTATTACTGTTTTTTCGCAAAATGATATTGCGACACAATTAAATATTGCTGATTCGGCTGACGAAAAAAACTCGACATTAAGTGATGTTTACAAAAACCAAAATGAAGAGTTAAAATCAAAAACTTATGATGGTGAACAGGTGATTACCGTTAATGACAAAGCACAATTTACCAGTGAAGAATTAAGTCTAGAAAATGGTACTTGGGAACACTATTCAGATTTGGATTTTTTAAATCGTGTTGGAGTTGCTGAAGCAATGTTGGGACAAGAATTAATGCCAACTGAAAAACGTGAAGACATTTCAAACGTTACACCAACTGGCTGGAAAAATAAAAAAATTACCTTTAATGGCAAGTCTGATTATCTGTATAATCGTTCCCACTTAATTGCTTTTGAGTTAAGTGGTGAAAATGCTAATGTTAAAAATTTATTTACAGGTACCCGAGCGTTAAATGCTAATTTTGATGATGAGTCATCATCAATGGTTTATTATGAAAATGTAATTGCTAATTATATCAAAGACACCAATCATCATGTGCGTTATCGAGTAACACCACTATTTAAAAATGTGGAGTTAGTTTGTCGTGGTGTTCGACTAGAAGCGCAAAGTGTCGAAGATGATACCATCTCATTTGATGTTTATATTTTTAATGTTCAACCAGGTTATGACATTAATTACCTAACAGGCAGTTCACAAAAAACAAGTTAAAGAAGAAAGTAAGGAGAAGAAAATGAAGAAAAAACCAAGTCGTATGACCATCTATTTTTCACCAGAGGAGCGTCAATTTTTTGATGAGATAAAACAGTATTTTGAAAATTTCAATGACTTAGAGAAGGAGATGAGTAGCTCATCTATCTTTGTGTTATTAGTCAGAACATTTCATGAATTATTCTTAGAAAATGCCACGACGGAAGATTTTGGCTTACGCATGAAGCAACTAAATGACATTAAGGATAATCAACTGGAAAAAATTAATGGTGATTTAAGCACCATCAAACGTCAATTAGATCGCATGTTCTATTTAGAACTCACTAATTTTCATGCTATTACCAAAGGTGAGCAATTTGATATTCAAAACTTGGAGTCCATTCATTCACAATTTGATCCCGAGCAGCATGAATTAATGGCACGTATTGAAGATGTTATCAAAGAAGATGTTAGTCGAGGGCAAACCATAAAACATTCCCATTAAGGAGCTGTAAACAATGAGTGAATCATCAAGTCCAAACATTACCTTTATGTTACAGTATACAGAAGCTAATAGTGCCTATGTCGATTATACGAATCGTGATGAGGCCGTCCAAATGGATAATGACCTTGACTTAGAAACTCACCGACAATCTGTTGAAGGGATGACTGAAAGTCAGCTTCAAAAAATTCAAACAGAGGTCCCAGAAACGACGCTTAACTTTCAAGAGTATATTGATTACATGAATCGTTCCTATGCGACTGAAAAACAAAGTGATGACCTGACGGCTATTTTTACTCAGGATGCCAATTATTTGCAGCGAGAAAAAGTAACTGAGCTCAAACAAAAACTAGAACAGGCTCACGAAAATGGTTCCTTGCTTTGGCAGGGTGTGATCTCATTTGATAATGAGTTTTTGGCTGCTCAAAGACTCTATGATCGTGCAACAGGTCGTGTTGACCAGCAAGCCATCAAAACGGTTATGCGAGATGTGATTCCCAAAATGATTGCCAAAGAAGGACTGTCAGAGTCGGCTTTTTGGTGGGGAAACATTCATTTGAACACAGATAATATCCATGTACACTTTGGGCTTTCTGAGATAGAATCAAAGCGAGAAAAGTTTTTTTATCAACCTCGCCACCGAATGGAGTATCGTGGTAATTTTTCGCAAAAAACGATTCAAAAATGTAAAAGTGATGTTTTTCATGGGCTCATTAATGACAAAACACGTTCTGCCCTGTTACGAAAAGAACAAATTTTAGCAAACCTAAAAGCCAATCTCATTGATCAAGTTTTTCAAGAAAGCAGAGTGGTTCGTTCAACTGAAAAAAATTTTTTGGAACAAGCTTATAATCACTTGCCGTTTCAAAAGAAGTGGCGCTATGGTTCTAACGCTAAAGATTTTGCAGTGAGCAAATTCTTCTTAGATAAATACCTGGACTCTTATTTTGAACACGATGGCAAGGGCCTTTATCAAGAGTTTTTACAAGAAACTCGTGCTTTTTTACAAACATATGAGGGAGCTTATTCAGCTGAAAAAAATCAGACCTATGAAAAGCTGAGAAAAATAAATGGTCAAGTTATTCGGACCCAAGGAGTTTCTAAGGGATACGATTTAGACCACTTAGTCGCTCGTCGAGAAGCAGAACTAAAAGAGCGGTTAGCTAATCGCATTTTACGTTCCTTTCGAGAAACACCGCCTAAATTTCAAAATCCCTTTGAGGCTAACTTGACGCATTTTTCAACGTTGAATCAACAACGGATTCTTGACCAGTTACCAGAAGCAAGCGTTTTAAAATCGTTAGAGGCTTGGCAAAAACTAGGTTATCAATTAATCCCTAATGCTAAAGCTGTTACGATTATCAAACCTGTTTATGACAGTTATGACAAATATGGTAATGGCATTGGTCAGCCTGATTTCCACCAAGACCAAGTTTATGACATTAGTCAAGTAGAAGAAAATCTTCTAGCTAAACAACTAACCTTAAAAGACCTCTCGTTCTTTTCAACGGAAGACTTAAAAGAGTTGGTGGATGTGGCTAAGCAAAAGCAAAATCGTACGTTAAAAGAACGTCAGGAACTAGGAACCTTTCGTTATGCGTTACGGCTTAGTCGATTAGAAGAAAAGCAAAAGGAACTCCTAGTGACTCAGAAGCTCCTGCAACAAGTCCAACCCTTAGCAACTGACCAAGCCTTTGTAGACTTTAAACGACGAGCAATAGCTCAAGAACTTAAGCTCATTGAATGGCAATTAACCCCAAATTATAAACTCAAACCAGAGGCCATCACTGCTAAGAAACTACTTGCCCAACAGTTTCAAGATAGCGTTTCTCTACCCGTTTCAAAAGCAGCGGGAGAGAACATTCAGATACCAGTCAAACAGCTTCAAGAAGAATTACAAGCTCTTTCAACGCTTCAAGATCAGAGTATCTTATCTTTGCTAAGAGGACAAGACATCTCCAAAAGCGAGTATATCGAAGAGTTACAGACCCACCTGTCTATTTTTCAGCTGAAACATGATATCTATCAAAATAATCAAGCCATTGCGGCGTCAACTGATGATGAGCAAATCAGAGACTTGAAGCGGTTAAATGCACAGCACTTTTCAACGTTAAAAGGTCTGTATAGCAAGTTGTTGCCTGAAGAAGAAAGTCAACAAAAAACGCAGCTCCAACAAGCGATTGCTAAGCAAATGCAGCTTCAAAAGCAGTCGCAGCGCCAAAACTTGCAACAAGCATATGGTAAAGCAAGGATAGACACTAGTTTTATGCGGCGGCTAACCGCTTCGCTGTCAAGAGCCCAACAAGCCGACAAACGAGCACTCGCTGAACGTGCCCGTAGTGATGAGCGAGAAGAGCAGGAAGACTACCGTCAAAATCGTTAACTCAAAAAAGAACAGTGAGTATCTAATCACTGTTCTTTTGTAATTGCATAGCTAGTCGCTCTTCAAGGACCTCTAATGTCAGAATATCATATTCTGTATATTGCTTAATGTAATCAACTGTCTTTTGGTAAGCGTTAAGTGTGTCCTGGTATTCCCTTTCGTCTTCAGTTGACCAAATTACCAGGCTATCTGAATCATTTCGCAGCGGCATTTCTGCATCGTAATAATCAGTATAGTAAGTGCTACCCGTTTCAGAAGTTTTGATGGCATAGACTTTAAAGCTGCCACCTAATAAGTCAATAGCATTTAAAACGTCTTGATAAAGCTGTTCTGTATGAAAACTTGTGATTTTAGTCATTCCTACCCCAAAAACTCCTTTTAGAAATTATCTCTATTATATCACTTTCAAAGACTAAAAATAGAATTGACTTGTCCCTTTACAGCACGATTTTTGATTATCCCTTACGATAAAAGTATCTACAAAAAGAAAGGAGCAGTATTTATGGAACTGTATTTTCCAGATGTTTCAATGGAACAATTTGATGTGACGGCTTACTGGTTAGTCAAAACAATGGATGATCAGACACTACTGGTCACTTTTGAAGGACAAGGTAAAAATGCGGATTTAGAGATTAGTTTATCCTATCAAGACAATCCCAAACAATATGCCATGTTATCCATCGGTGACTTGATTAAACTACCGATAGAAGGATTCATCATTCCAGATGATAAGCCTTACCAACCATTATATGACTGTTTCTTATGAGTGTTGTTAACGAAAGGAGCGTATAATGCCAGAAAAAGAAACACGAGCTAAAAGTAGACGAGAACGGATTGAGGTTGCTCGCTCTCGGGATATTTTAGACGTTGCTAGTGAGCTAAATATGGAATTGGTTCAATCAGGACGAGATTATCGATGGAAAGAACATGATAGTCTCGTGATTTCACCTGATAATAATTTGTGGAAATGGTTCTCTCGCAATTTGGGAGGAGATGTCATTTCTCTTGTTGAAACCATTAAGGAGACTGATTTTAACCAATCCGTTATTTTTTTGAATGATGGTGAGTTTAAAACTTTTCAAAAGGTTGAGCGCAGTGAGGAACCATTCAACTATTATCTGAAACCTTATGAACAACCCTTTAATGAAGCCAGAACCTATCTGAGAGAAGAACGAGGGTTATCAGATGACACCATTGAGTTCTTCTTGGAAAAAGGCGTACTAGCACAAGCTAATGCGAAAGTCCATGGCAGTATTGAACCTGTTATTGTCTTTAAATCCTTAACTCAAGAAGGGGAGATAATCGGTGCTCAATTACAAGGTATTGAAGCCAATTGGAAAAAATGGCCAGAACGAGGTTATGCGAAAAAGATAGTGAACAACTCAGATGGCATGACAGGTTTGCATGTGGACATTGGTCAGCCAAAGCGTCTTATCTTTACAGAGAGCTCGATTGACCTCATGTCTTACTATGAATTGCATAAAGATAGTCTTCAAGATGTGCGTTTGGTATCAATGGATGGCTTAAAAGAAGCAACCATTGGTCGTCATTTAGCCGAATTACAAGCGGAACGTTCAGGACGAGGCTTGCGCTGGAGTAAAGAAGAACTGGCTAATGGTTTAGCAACCGCTGTTGATAATAATTACTTTAGAGACGGTAAGCATGCGGATGTGATCACACTTGCGGTTGATAACGATGAGGCTGGACGCAACTTCATCACATCCTTACAGGAAAAAGGAGTTAGCCTAACAGTTGATATTCCAGAGTTACCAGAAAGTCAAGAAAAAGAAGATTGGAACAGTTATTTGCAAGTTAGACATATGGAACAAGAGCCAACACCTGAAGCTGAAATAATCACGTCAGAAAGGTTATCGCCTTCTGATATTCAAGAAAACTTATCAACTGAAGCTGATTTAGTTAGTACCGTTTCAAATGATGGTAGTGTTATTTATACGAATACAGTAAGCTTTAACCAAGGTTATAACATCAACTTAGAGATTCATAGCCCTAATGAAGTAGATAATCTCTCAGATGTTAAAGCCCCTTGGATGCTTGAAGTTACCAAAAACAGCCAATCACTAGGTTACCTTGCTTACGGTGAGGACTGGGGAAATGATTTTAATATTGAAGACGAGTTAGTCAATCTTGATAGCTGGGTAAGAAGGAATCAAGTGGAACATCATCTTTATTCTCAAGAAGAAGTAAACAGTTTTCTCAAGCCTTTAACAGCTGAAAAAGAAGTCGTTGGTGAATTGAAATCTTACGGTACTTTCATTATTGATGATGATTTTCTCGAACGTCGTTACGGTTCTGAAGAAAGAGATGACAACCTTACAAAAGCTATAGATAAGGCGATTAAAAGTATTACTGATAGTGAAACTTACTATCTATGGCATGATGAGGAATTGGATAGCTTAGGAGCATCTGATCAAGCCTTTTTAGAGTTTCATAATAGCTTGCAGGATATTCAATATCATAAAAATGGCGTCAATCTTTTTGTGGCAGAATCAAGCTACGATGGAGCGACAGGTTTCCTTTCATTAGAAGGAAATACACTTGATCGGGATGGCATTGAGACTTACCTTATTGAGAAAGAGTTGTCACCTGATGAGACCTTGGACTTTCTCAATAATTTAAAAATAGCCGTAGATGAGACTTGGGTTAAAGTTATTGACCATTATAACGAGCAATTTGATGTCGTTATTAGTAGATTTGGTTTATCTGAGGATGCTAAAAAGTCTCCTGAAAACCTTCAAGAGACAATGACTTCTAATTCAGAGCAAATCAAAAAGAATGAGACAATATTAGGGGATCTTTCTGAGCAAGCTCAAGAGGCAGCACCGGTACCCGAAGTGATAAAATCACAACCGTTGAAAGAGTTGTCACCAACTCAATCCGAATCTCATTCTTTATTACATTTTACCATACAAAAGCCTGATAAGTCAATGTATAAGCGGAATTACCACATTATTGACGAAGAAGATTTATTTAAATTAAATAATAACGCTGACATTGTTCAAAATTCAGCTAGATGGTATTTGGATAACCTGGCAGATCGAACCATTCACTATTTTTACCAGAAAGAAGATAGGGTTTATAGTGTTAATTTACATTTTGAAGAGCGTCATTATATGCATCTAACAGGAATTTTTCCTATCAAGGACGGTCAAACAGCGGAGAAAACCCTACATGATTTTGCAGCTGGTAGGGGTGATTATGATAATATTATGATTTCTAATAGAGATGCTACGTTCCAAAAAATTAAAGCATTACCCGATATGAAGGCTATTTTAAATGCTAATTCCTTTTACTTTGATAATGTCGATGATATTCCTAAATTACACTCGTTGACAATGGAACAAGCTATCCAATCAGATGATAAAGACGTTTTACTAGCTTTCCAATCTAATGGTGAGAACCTCTACCCGGCTTCTCTTATGGAAGTTACTAAGCAGCTGAAGAAACAGCTTACTAATGCTGAGCATGCTAATGTTATTTTAGGAGTCTATTCGGAAAAAGATGGTGAAATAACACCTTTATCTATTAATCATCGTTATGTTTCAGACAACGGTGAAGAAATGCTCTCAATTTTACAAAATAAGGAATATCAAGATCTTTCTAATGAGCAAGTTGAAATGCCCGATCCAGTAAATTCACTTGAGGTGACTGCTGAGGACTTCACCAAAGTCTTAGATGCTGTCTATAATAACGGCGCTCAAATTGGTAAAGACAATCGAGATAACATTCCTGAAGCCCTACATCCAGCATGGGATAAATATAATGATTATGCAGCACAACATGACAATGATTTCAATCAAATCATTGATGCTGCTGAAAGAGATCACTTGCTAGATAAAAACTCAGACTTCTACAAAGCTTGGTCTCAAGATGATATTTATGACAATCATTATCATGTTCGCCTTCAAGAGTTATCAGCTGGAACATCATTACCATTTCAGGCAACTGACTTCATTGATTATCAAGACTTTGCTAGAGAACTCTATCACCAAAATCAACGCTCTCAATCAGGTGATGAGGTGACTAGTGCAATCGTTAACTTTGCGATTTATGCACCTGGTGGAGGTCTTGTTAAAGAAGGGGTCAGCTATCATATCGGCCAAGAAAGTAAACCAATCTCGCAATTGCTAGGTCTTGGCTATCGTCGTTTAGCAGGTTATCAGGACTTAGCAGAAATGGATAATAACGCTCTTTCTCAGCTGGAAAATCAAACGTTGAACCAAACGATAGCGGAAGATATTACTGAAGGCGTACCAACTTCCCGTGAGACAAGACAAGAAGTGGCGGCTTCACATAATGAAGCCAAAACAATCACGTCGGAAAGAGAAGTATTGAAAAATCGTTTTCAACGTCGGGTGGAAGAAATTTTAAACGAGTCTCCTGTTCAAAACCAGGTAAACCATCGCACAGGTGATATTATTATTAATAATTCAACTGTTGCTTCAAACAATAGCGTTATTATTAATTCTGGGATAATGTCAAATCGTCAGACCAATACCTCAACTATTCACAAAACACCTTCTTCACCTTCACCGAAGAAATCATCCGAAACCGTTGACTATCAGAAAGTTTCAGCGTATGAACTGAGCCAAGCAGCCTTTCAAAAAATCCGTGAGTATACTCAGTCCCCTAAAGACTTAGCAGAGTATCTTGACTTTATGAGCAAGTTTCCAACGCTTTCCCCTCGAAATGTTGCTCTCATTCAAGCCCAGTGGCCAGGTGCTAATGCCGTGGCGACCTACAATCAATGGCAAGCGATGGGAGATAGCTTAGGATTAAGCAAAGATGATGTGATGCAAACCAAAGCGACTTATACTAATAAGCGCACAGGTCAAACGAAAGAAGTTGTTCACAATAGCTTATCCGTTAAAGCTGGTGAAACCTCTCGTATTCGCCTCTTTAGACCTCAAATGGAGAAGATGATTCCTGTTCTGGATAACAACGGAAATCAACTCAAAAATGAGAAAGGCAATCCTAAGTTTAAACGCTTATCACAAGCGACACCGCAAGAAAAGACCTTAGTCAAAGAAAAGAAACTAAAAGTTAGCTTTTTCCAAAAACGTGATGCTAACGGCCAGCCATTATACACGACTTATAACGTCTTTGAACTTTCCCAAACCACCTTAAAACCTGAAAGTTATCCAAAAGTGATGCCGAATCGCCATTATAACTTTGATATGGAACAGGTGAAATCCAAAGAGGTTCTTGAAGGACTCTGTGATTATGCTAAAAGCCTTGGAGTGACCATTCTCCAGGATGATGCTCACGTCTTAGGAAATAGCAAGGGAGCTTTTGACCCTAATCGCCAAGAAATCCTGCTTAATCCTCACAATACCCCTGGTGAAAAAATTGGCACGACCATTCATGAGCTTGCCCATGCAACCCTGCATAATCCTAAAAGGATGATGTCTCAGACGAAAACTGTCCCTCGTTATCAGGCTGAACTTGAAGCTGAAATGACAAGTTACCTGGTGTCAAAACATTTTGGGCTAGACACAGGCGATAAAGCATTTCGTTATATGGCTAACTGGACGGATAACTTGACCATATTTAGTGATAAAGCCTTGACTGATTCGATGACACGGATCCATAAAACAGTCATGTCAATGGTTAAACAAGTTGAACTGCACACAAAACCTTACCAACAGAACCACGGGCAACAGCTAAATTTTCCAAAAGCCCAAAATAAAGGGCTAAACCGTTAAAAAAGGAGCGCTTCAAAAGCGTTCCTTTTCATTTAGTGATAGACAGGAAGTTATATAACTTTTTATTCCTATTTTTATAAGGGAAAAGAACATCAAGAATTGAGTTGTCCCTATAGAGCACGATTTTTGATTATCCCTTACGATAAAGCTATCAAAAAGAGAAAAGGAGCTGTTATGGTTACGCTAATACTAGCTGAAAAAGAAGAACAAGCCAAAGCTTATGCGGTTGCTCTAGGGAAAGCGACGACACAACAAAAGGTGCATATTATTTCCCAAACCCCATTCTTTGAAGATGAGGTCCATGTCGTGGCTGCCGAAGGACATTTGTTTGAGTATGGTTTACCGACTGACAATTGGAATTTAAGCAAATTACCTCTGGTTGACGTGTCTTTTAAGCAACAATTAAAACAAGATAAGCGTTCAAAAGACTATTTTAATCGGATTTACCAAGAGGTTACCAAAGCTGATCGCATTATTATCGGAACGGATGCGGATCGGGAAGGAGAGCGTATCGCTTACTCCATTTTAGCGCATATTCCAGGTGGGACAGAAAAAATTACAAAACGATTATGGGTCAATTCTATGACAACCAGTGCCCTTCAACGAGCCTTTCAAACCTTACGGGAACCAGAAGAGACCCATAACTATTATTTAGAAGCAGAAGCGAGAGCGCAAAGTGATTGGTTGGTTGGCATGAATCTGTCACCTTTAGCCACGCTTGATTTGCAAGCCAAAGGCCAGCTATCAAAACAAAAAGGCAATAGCTTATCCGTCGGTCGGGTTCAAACACCTACTGTTCGTTTAATTTGTGAGAATGATTTAGCTATTCGAGGCTTTATCCCACAACCTTATTGGAAATGTCAACTGGAAGATTGTACAACAGGTGTCGTTTTTTCCACAAAAGATAAGTTTACAGATAGTGATGACGCTCTAGCAACTGCTAAAGAGCTGGCAGGACAATCACTAGTGACTGCAGTTGAGACCAAAGATCATCAACGAGCTGCTCCCCCCTTATTTAATCTCTCTGATTTACAAGGGGTTGCGGCGAAACGCTGGCAATATGAGTCAACCAAGACCGAACAAATTGTAGAGAAGCTTTATCTCAAAAAATATTTATCTTATCCTCGAACAGATTGCCGTTTTATCACAGCAGATGAATTTGCTTACTTGAAACAATACCTTAATAGCTACCAAGAAACTATCCAGTGCTTGTTTGAGCCAAAACAGGTGCAGCCTCGTGAGGCTTATGTGGATGACCAAAAGGTGGCTAAGGCTAGTCACTATGCTTTAATTCCAACGGAAAATATTCCAAACCTTGAAACCTTATCTCAGGAAGAGCGTCGTATTTATGAGATTGTTGTGAGACGAACTATCTTAATGTTTGCGGCAGATTGTTATTACCAAACGACAAGTGTGCAACTGGAAAATAAAGGCTGGACGTTTCAAGTAACTGGCCGACACATGATTGATTTAGGGTGGGCAGAGTACAGTGAGCAAGCTGTACGAAAAGATGTAGAACTTCCACAATATCAAGTAGGGCAATTAGTCCCAACGACTGTTCAAGTAATTGAAGGCGTTACGAAACCACCTAAACGCCTAACTGAAAGCCAGTTGATTAGTCAAGTTTTTCCGAAATATGGTTTAGGCACACAAGCAACTCGAGGTGCTATTATTCAGACGATTCAAAAGCGTGGTTATGTCAAAAAAGATCGTAAAACAGGGCAACTGTTTCCAACCGATAAAGCCTATCTGCTGATTAATTATCTCATCGATAATGAGTTTTCATCGCCAGAGACCACAGGTGGCTGGGAAGTCTTTCTCTCACAAATTGGAGAAGGAGCGATTAATCCTCGTGAGTTTGTGGATGCTATTAAAGATAAATTAAGCAGCCAAATTCAAGCTGCCAAAGAAAGGGGTGATTAAGATGACCAACAGTTCCCAAACACCGTTCTTAGAAAAATACACCGATAACTTATCTGCTAAGATTGCACAAAAAGAGGCTGATTATCAGGTTTATGGTCGTGATAAAGAGATTGCAGCGGTTATCACCTCTCTTCGCAGACGCACTAAAAATAATCCTGTTTTAGTCGGAGAAGCGGGTGTTGGGAAGACGGCTATTGTGGAAGGGTTGACTTTAGCGATTTTAAAAGGAGAAGTCCCAGAAGACTTGCAAGGCTTAACCATTCGCTCTTTAGAATTATCCAGTTTAATGACTGGTGAAGACGGTGGCTTTATTGCCAAATTTAAAAAGATTATTGAAGAGATGGTGGCAACCCGTGGTAAAAATCTTCTCTTTATTGATGAATTTCATACCATTGTTGGAGCAGGTAGCCAAGAGGGGCAAGCTCTCGATGCAGGAAACATCATTAAGCCAGTGCTTGCCCGTGGCGATATTCAACTCATCGGTGCCACCACTTTAGATGAGTTTCATGACTATGTCGAAACTGATCGAGCTTTAGAGCGACGGATGCAACCCATTATGGTAAATGAACCCAGTCAGCCACAAGCTATTCGTATGATTGATCAAGCTAAAAGAATTTATGAAGACTATCATCATATTGCGATTAGTCATGAAGCGGTCAAGCAAGCGGTTAGTCTATCCGTACGTTATATCACTGATCGCTTTTTACCAGATAAAGCTTTTGATTTAATCGACGAAGCAGCTACCATTGCTTCAGCTGAGAAAAAGACAGTAGTCACCGAGTATGAGATTGCTCAAGTCCTTAAGAATAGCACTGGAATTCCTATCACAACGATTTTAAAAGCGGATAAAGACCGCTTAGAAGATTTAACGGAGAAACTTAAACGGCGGGTAAAAGGACAAGATGAGGCGATTTCAGCCATTGTGGATGCCATTACCATTGCGCAAGCAGGTCTTCAAGATGAAAATAAGCCGATTTCATCTTTCCTCTTTTTGGGACCAACAGGTGTCGGGAAAACAGAGTTATCAAAAGCTGTTGCGGAAGCGCTCTTTGATGATGAAAACGCCATGATTCGTTTTGACATGTCTGAATACAAGCAAAAAGAAGATGTGGTGAAATTTATCGGTGACAGGGCTACTCGCACTAAGGGTCAGCTAACAGAAAGTGTGAAACAAAAACCTTACAGTGTCTTATTACTTGATGAGGTTGAGAAAGCCCATAGTGAAGTGATGGATATATTTCTTCAGGTGCTTGATGATGGCCGTCTAACCGATAGTACAGGTCGAGTGATTAGTTTTAAAAACACCATTGTGATCATGACCACCAATGTTGGCTCTCAAAAAATTATCAACAAGGCTGAGCTAAAAGGGAATTTTAAAAGTCTTTCTGACCGTGAACGCCTGCAGTTTGAAAAATCAATGGAGAGTGAATTACAAACGGAATTTCGTCCTGAGTTTCTCAACCGTATTGAAAATAAACTCATTTTTAACCTACTGGAACGGGATGTTATTGAAGAGATTGCGATTAAAAACTTAGAAGAGATTTCAAGACGTATGGCAAAACAAAATCTAAGCCTTAGTTATGAACCAAGCTTAATCACTTATCTGTCTGATGTAGGAACCGATGTAAAAAATGGGGCCCGCCCCCTAGAAAGATTGATTAAACGAAAAGTCTTAGCCCCTATTGCATCAAAGAGCTTAGAACTTCCTAAAACCGATTTAAGCTATCATATTCATCTCTGGGTTGAAGGGGAGGCGCCAGACCAGTCTCATCGTCAAGATCAGCGGGTGGTTTGCCTAGAGGCTGAAGAAGAAACTCTTCACAAAAATGATTTTTGGAACTGAGTTGTACCTATAGAGCGTAATTTTTAATTATTACTTACACTAAAATTGTCAAAAAATAAAGGAGGATGTCTATGGAAATAAAGACGATTTTGACACAACCATTGCAACGACTCAAAACGAGTGTGAAACCTTACTTATTATCGTTATCCCTCTTTTTATCAGGGGTGGTGACTAGGACCGCTTATGCGGAGGATCCTTTTGCGAAAACGCAAAATTTAGCGCAACAAGGGATTACTAAAGTCCAAGGGATCGGGATTATTGTTTTTGGCTTTGCGGTGGTTGTCACAGGTTTGGTTTATGGCTTTGGTGGTCGAGATATAAAAGCCGCCATCAAAAAGCATTGGTTAGCAATTGCGGTTGGGATTGTACTCGTCTCAGCAGGACCAAGTATTGTGGAATGGTTCTATAACTTTGTCAATTAAGAAAGGAGGTCTCTATGGCATTTAGCCCTTTTAAGAAAAGTTCCAAATGCTTGATCACCGATGACCTCTTTCTGGAAGTGACTTGGGAAGATGGCAAGTCTCCTGAAGATGATTCTGAATTGTTAGGAATTATTGAGGGGTTAGATAGTAAGCTTCCTGATGGGAAATTGCTGATTGAAGAGTCGCTCCCTTACCTGACCTTTTTTCAGGCAGAGTTGCTTTTTCAAGAATTATTACAGGTTTATGGCCACTTTCAACTGAAGAAAGTTGCTGTGGCACACTTAGAAGGAAAGGAAGTAGTGACTGAAGGTGAAGTGTTTGCGAGTCCTTTTGTTCTCAACCAGGATTACCAAACGCTCCTTCATCCGCTTATCACAGCGATTCTAACAGAATCAACTTTCAGCGCTTATAGTTACCAAGAGAAACGTGAGTATTTTGAGAATCAGATTTATCCTGCCTATAAGGTTAGCGTAGGAACGACTGAATCCGCCTTGCCCTTCTTTCCAGAAGAAGGAGAGCAGGTAAATCCTGTTTCTCAGGCAAGGACAACGAATCAGGTCTCGCCACTCACCCCACCAGTCAAACAAGAACCTAACCCGAATCCTAAAACGATTAGGCGTTTGACCGTTTGGTTGGTTGCTTCGCTACTACTTGCTGTAGCTGGTTTTGGAGTATCTGCTTTTGCACTTGCTCAACTCTCTCAAAAGACTGAGCAAGTGACCTATCTCTATCAGCAACAAAAAGAGACGCAAAACCTCATCTCAGCAGAACATCAGATTGATGTCTTTAGCCGCTTCTTTCTTCCTAACTATTATTCAGGCAACAAGGAAGCTCTCACAGACTTCTTATCTGATGGCGATGCCAAGTACACTCAACCAGAAAGTGGGACGTTACAGTCTGTCATTCTTGAGGCAGTTACTTATGACTCATCGGATAAAACGTATCAAATGACTTATGTCGTAGCGGTGAAACAGGACGATACGACTTCAAGCCGTCGCTTAACCTACACGGTGAAAGCGTCAAAATCCAGTCGTTATGGCTATGTGATTACCACAGAACCAACCGAAACCCCATATTTTAATGATTAAGAAAGGAATTTTCAGTCTATGACAAAGAAACAATTGATTGCAGCACTTGCAAGCTCAACTTTGGTCCTCTCAACAGCAGGGACAACTTTTGCGGATGAGGTGACTCCGCTTGACCCAACAACACCGTCAACGGAAGTGATCACTCCAGCCCCTTCAAGTCAACCTGAGCAGTCAACAGAGCCTTCAACTTCAACGGAAACAGGCTCTACAGAGCCAACGGTTCCCGTTGATCCAACAAGTCCTTCTTCAGACGTTACAGAGGTAACCGATGATAATGGGGTGACAACGGATCATACAAATGATAGTGGTACCCAAACAGAAAATAATACAGAACCGAGTGAAGAGGTTCCTAATGTGGATGATGCTGGTGGTGTGGCAACAGACCATACCGTCCCAACAACAGATGGTGGGACTGCAACAGTCACTCCAGACACGTCTGTCCCAACCAACAATCCAAACATCTCAGCTGAAACAGCTGCTCAAGCTGGCGCAAGCCAAGTAGGAACAACCTCAACGGTTACAGGCCAAATCGTGCAAGACGTAACGACAGACTCACCAGTCTACACCAATACAGGCGCTACGATTGTCAGCACGCAAAATGGCTCAATTGTGCTAGCTGATGGCACGATTACTACCCCTGAAGCAATCGGTGCAACGACAAACAGTGATGGGACGATTTCAGTCACAACTGCAACTGGTGAAAGCACCACATTACCGATGACAGGTGATGAAAATACAACACTTTTAAGTATCTTAGGAAGTGCCTTAGCCGCTATTGGTGGTTTATTCTTTAAGAAACGCCAATACTTTAATTAAAAAATAGGATAGGAGAAAAACAAATGAATCAGAAAGAACAATTACAAGGACATGGTTATTTTCGGAAGAAAAAATGGGCAAAAGGGTTAGCTTCAGGTATTGCCCTAGGAGCTGCTGTCATTACCTTTGCAGGTGCAACAGGTGTTTCTGCCGATGAAACAACAGCGGCTACAGATAGCACGGCAGAAGTGGTGACAAGTCAACCTGAAAGCATCAATGATAACAATGTTTATGCAGAAAATGCTAATACATCAGAAGGTACACTATCAGTTGACATTGATAATAGTAATGTTGAAAATGCTGCAACAGAAGCTAGCAATGTTGGTGTAGAGGTAACAAAAGAAGCTACTAAAGACTATGGCACCGATACAACAACTGATGAGTTAACAGAAACGAAATCAGAAATTGCTAACGACCAAGACAAACAAGTTGAAGCACTAGAACAAGCGACGGCAACACAAACCGCTAATAATACAGCCTATGCAGATGCACAAGCTGCTATTGATGCTAATAACGATTATGTAAATAACGCTAAAGACACTTTTGGTTCTGAAACAACTGTAACGGTGACAAATGATTCCTCAACAGCTACTAACGGGACAGCTAGCGCCAATAACGAAGCTAAAACGAAGGCTGAACAAACCTTAGCTGATAATAAAAAGGCTGTAGCTGACTATGTTGAAGCTAAAGCTAAATACGATGCTACAGTTTCAAAAGCAGAAGAGCTAAATGCAGCGGTTGAAGCAGCAGCTAGCGAATTGAAAAATAAAGGTGTGACAGTTAGAACAAGTAGTCAAGTTGTTAATACAGTTTCAGATGTCGAAGCATTACAAGCACAAAATGAAGCTGCTATCACGAAGGCTAATGGTGAAAAAGCTGCTGTTGATGCGCTTTTGGCACAATATGCGGCTGATTTAGCTGCCTTTAACAATGGGACAAATGTTTCTGTCTCTGCAGGTGTTAAGACACAAGATGTTGATAATTTGACGTATGGTAATTCCTTCATGAATGGTACAATCAACGCTGATGGTACCTTTACTTTCACTCATGATATGAACGATGGCTTGAATGATACTTATGGCACACTTGGTACTGGGACCCTTACAGGTAAGCTTAATTACCGTGTAGAATCTCAAGGTAATGGTAATATTACCGTCTATTTGGATAGCGTTGAACTCTATACTTACTCTTATACAGCTTATCGACCAAACTATGCGGTTAATCAAAATCTAAACTTCCATGTTTATACGCTTGGCGGTACTGAAATTTACAATACTTATCATACTGGTAATGATTCCTTTACAGATACCATTAATCGCTCAACTACTTTAACTTATGAACACGGTGTTTCTGTCGGTGATACCTTGGCTAATGTTGGTTTCTTGAATATTGATGATAACTGGATCTACAACACACATGGTCAAGCCGTTATTAGCTTTACCAATACCAATAAAGCTCCAGATCCTGTAAATCCACCTGAAGTGGTAGCAAACTTGGTAACGGCTGTCAATCCAGAAAAACCAACTTTGGCATTGACCAGTTTGTCAGACACAACAAATCAAACCATTAAAGCAAGTTACCATGACTACAAGCTTAACTACAGCCCAATGGTTGAAAAAGATCGCGCCAATAGTGATGGCCTTGATATGAATGGTAAAACAGCCGTTAAAGGTGATGTCTTAACAGATACACTTGATATCTCAAATGTCTATGCGAACCTCAAGGTTGGTGATACCATTACAATCATTGATCCACTTGAAGCAGGGGAATACTACAACGTTGATGACAATATTGCTGCGGCAGTTGCGAATGGTTGGGAAGTCAGCTACGATGCTGCAACAGAAACGTTCACTTATAAAACAACTTATACAGGTGAAAAATTAGTTGTGCCAACGGTTGATTGGGCGCCTGCCTATGATGCTGCTTATTACGATAACACCTATAAAGTGCTTGTTAATGACAACCTTTATCAAGTTTATTCAAATACAGTAAAAACACCAACGCCAGAAGCGCCTCAACCAACGAAGGAAATCACAGATACTCATGGTAACGACATTGATGGGTCAACAACCTTCGATAAAAACGTTGTTTTCCACCTCAATACTGATTACACACCTTATACAGATGTAACAGCTTCAACAGATGCTATTTCTAAAGGGTTTTCTATCTTAGATGACGTTGAAGATGGTATGTTTACTGTTAACGAAGATGGTATTGTGATTCGTTTGACTGATGATAATGGCGAAACAACAACGCTTTCTACTGACATTGCAGATGTTACAGAAGCAGGCGGCGTATCAACTAATCATACAGGTGATAACGATAGCGAAGAAACAACTGCTGTTAATAAGTTGAATGACCTCTTTACGATGTATCATGTTCTTGCAGGTGAAACAATTTCAGACGAAGTTCAAGCTATTTTGGATCAATCAGGTTTATCACCAGTTGGTGAGTTCTATCTTTGGGTAGCTAAAGACCCTGCAAGTTTCTATACAAACTATGTTAAGGCAGGTAAGAACGTTACCATTGACCTTCCTGCCTATCTCACAGCAGCTCCAGGCACTGTTGTTCCTAATGATTTCTATCAAATTGACTTCGGAAATGCTTATCAATCAAATCTTGTAACGGTTCAAGTTCCAGATGTCTCACCAGAAAAACATGCGATTAGTACAGATGGTACAAATACCGTCCTTGACAATCAAACGGTTGGTCTTGGTGAAGTTATCAATTATCTTCTTGATGGTATCGAAATTCCTGAACATCATGACACATTGTGGCAATATGATTTGACAGATATTATGGATACGGTTCATGACCGTTATACTGGTAACTATCACGGTGAAATTATTGGTACAAAATACGTTGCTAGTGAAGATTTGACACTTGCTTATGATGTGATTACTGATTACACTGTTAACGCAGATGGTTCTATTTCAGGAACAGTTATTAAAGCAGGTGACGTTATTCCAGAAGGAACAGAGTACGCTTTCTACTTCACGTTTAACCAAGATACAAATGAAGAGTTTGTTAACTCTATCGTCAAAGTGACTTGGGATGAAGAAGCAGGAGTTTGGAAATTAGTTGTTGATAGCGACTTCTTGCAATCGCTTGGTATTGTTGGTACTTTTGATGTTAACGCTTGGATTGAAGCTGAACGTATTGCATCAGGTGAAGTTCATAACATTCTTATCAATACAATTAATGGTGTTGATTACCAAACAGAAGTTGTGACTGACACGCCAGACCCAGAAGTTCCAGAAACGCCTGAAACACCAGTTGAAGATGTTCCAGTTGTTCAATCTAGTGTTCTGCCATTGACAGGTGATGAAACAACACCACTCAATATTATTGCCTCTCTTATTGGTGTCTTAATGTTTGTGCTTGGTATCTTTGGTATTCGCAAACGCAAAGAAGACTGATGATTACTTTTTAAAGACTGCACAATAGAACAAGACCTTGTGCGGTCTTTGATTTTTAAGGAAAATGAAGCGTTTACCTTAAAAATAGCTTAAAATTTTGTTATAATAATCAAAACTAATCATCGAATGAAGGAGTGTTTATGAAACAAAAAGGTCATGGAACAATCAAAAAATCGAAAGCCTATGGTGTCATTGGAACCTTGTTTCTGTCGGGAGCTTTAATTGCTACCTTAGGAACAGCAAGTGTTAGCGCAGATGAAACAACTATTGAAACCAATACGACAACTGAATTAGTAACTGATTCAGTTGCTACGGAAGCAGAAAATAACGAAGCTGCTACTGAAACAGAGCCTGTTGTTAGTGAAGAAACTGTCACGGTTAATGATGAACAGGAAACGGTTTCTGAAGATAACCAAGCTGATGTTCAAGAACAGATGACAACTGATAACGCTGATTCTGAAACAGCAAAAGACGTGTCATCAGATAGCGAAGAAAGCTCACAAACGACTGCTGAAATAGAAGTATCTAATAGTGAAATAGCAGAGCAAACAGAAGATAAAGCAGCTGATACACAAGATTCTGTCCAAACTGATGAACAAGAAGTAACTGTTGAAGAATCAGCTGACAATGTGACTGTTGAGCGTGGAGCAACTGGAAATGCGACTAATGAAGTCACAAGCGTTTCTCTAGCAAGCAGCGGCTTTAACTTACAATACAATCAAGCCATTGCAAATGGCGCTAAAATCATGTTTGCCGTTTGGTCTGACGTTAACGGTCAAGATGATTTGATTTGGTACACTGCTGATAGTAACGGAAAAGCAACTGCTAAATATACTGGTTCATACGGTAAATACTATGTTCATACTTACCAAAATATTAACGGGAAGATGACTGGTTTAAACGGAACATCAATTGATGTTCCAAAACCGAGTGCTAAGGTAACAATTACAAAGGCGAGTGCCACAACTTATAAAGTAACTGTTACAGACGTACCAGTTTACATTACCAGTGTAACCTTGCCAACGTGGACAGAAAAAAGTGGTCAAGATGATATTATTTGGTATAAGACTACCAAGGATGGTTCGACAACCTACTCTGCAACTATCAGTGTTGCCGAACATAAACTTGAAAGCGGTAAGTACAATGTTCACGTATACGGAACAAGTGCTGTTACCAATTCTCTAACAGGGTTGACAGGCACAAGCTTCCAAGGCAACTATGCTTTTGGAGATGTTGCGGTATCTGCTAGTCTTGCTCAAACAGGTATTAACATCACTATGCCAAGTGATGTTAGCCAAGGAATGACAGTTTATCATGCGGTTTGGTCTGCTAAAAACGATCAAGATGATATTGTTTGGTATAAAGTTCCTTCAAATGGTCAATTAACAGCTAAGTATACAGGTGACTATGGCACTTATTTGATTCATACTTATGGCGTGGTTAAAGGGCAAATGATTTGCTTGAGTGCGACATCGATTGATGTTCCAAAGCCAAGCGCTAAAGCAACAATCACCAAGGAAAGTGCTACAACTTATAAAGTGACTGTCACAGATGTACCAGTTTACATTGATAGTATTCAAATACCAACGTGGACAGAAAAAGGTGGTCAAGATGATATTCAGTGGTATAAGGCAACAAAAGCCGCTGATGGCTCTTATTATGTTATCTTTAGTGAAGCGACTCACAACTTAGAAGCAGGGACTTACAACGTTCATGTGTACGGTAATAGTCGTGTGACAAATAACTTAACAGGGTTACTTGGGACACGATTCACAGCAGATTATCAATATGGAGATGTACAGGTTCAAGCTTCTTTAGGTGAAAAAGGGATTTACATTACTATGCCAAGTGATGTGAGTACAAACTTAACGGTCTATCATGCGGTCTGGTCTACGAAAAATAACCAAGATGACCTTAAATGGTATAAAGTTGATCATAGTGGAAAGACCACCGCTCCCTATACAGGTGATTATGGGCCCTATTTGATTCATACCTATGCTGTTGTTAAAGGACAAATGCAAATCATTAGTGCAACAAGTATCGATGTCCCAAAACCAGAAGTTAAGGTAAGTATTACTAAAGTGAGTGATACCTCAGCTAAGGTAACAGTGACGGACGTCCCTATTTATATCCATGATATTCAATTGCCAACATGGACAAGTAAGAACAATCAAGATGATTTGAAATGGTATAAAGCTACTAAACAGTCAGACGGAAGTTATACCTACACGTTCTATGCTAAAAATCATAACTTTGAGGCAGGTCATTATAATGTCCATGTCTATGGAACAAGTGAAGTGACACATTCATTTGTGGCTTTATCAGGCTCAGATGGGATTGATTTAACCTTTAATCAAAGCCTTTCAAAACCAACGGTAACTGTTCAGAATCATAATGCGGCTAACGGTACTTTACAAGTAGTAATTGCAGAGACAGAAACTTCGAAAGATGTTGCTAGTGTGTCAGTTGCGGCTTGGTCAGACCCTAATCAAAAAAATATTCACTGGTATACAAGTTCTAAGGTGTCAAATGGCAAAGTTGTGATTACAGTTGATGAAAAATACCATCATAATATTTCAGCGGATTACACTATCCATGTCTATGTGAAAACTAAAGATGGTGAAACAATTGGTTATAATCTCGGTCAATATGCTTTAAATAATAAGCAGACAAGTGCTAGTGTGTCAACGACTTATAAAGGAACAGGTGTCTATAGCGTTAACGTTTCAGGTGTTTATTCAAGTGGAACGGTTAAATACGCTGTTTGGTCTGATACGAATGGACAAGATGACATTAAGTGGTATGATGCGACAACTTCAGGAACAAGTGCTAGTGGTCTCATTAATGTTGCTAATCATTCTGGTACGGGAACTTATCATCTACATGTGTATCAGTCTGATAATGGTCAAATGTACTTCTTGACGTCTACTGATTTTACCGTTAAACGTACAAATTATAGTACACCTTATTACAACCAACGTGATGGTCGTTGGGGTGGTAATCGCTATGGTTACTACACTTTGGCATCTACAGGCTGCGTCCCAACCAGTCTTGCCATGGTCTTCTCATCTCTAACAGGAAATGAAGTGCTTCCAACTACAGTAGCAAGTTACCTCTATAACAATACTGTTGAGTTTAATCGAGGAACAGAAGGAACAACAGGAAATGGTATCTTGGTTGCCTCTCGTCAATGGGGCTTGACACCGACTGTTCTTAATTCCTCAGCTGCCTTAACAAGTGCTCTTAAAGAAGGGCATCATGTGGTAGCTGCCGTTCAACAAGACAAATTCTCTCCGTGGGGATGGGGAACAAGCCATGAGATTGTTCTTAAAGGCTATTCAAATGGAAATACTTATGTTTACGACCCATACAATTCAGCCAATAACGGTTGGTATCCAATTGTCTCACTTTGGAATGAACAAAGTACGCAAAGCGTGGATACTCGTGGTTTAGGAAATCCATTTGTCAAAATCATAGATATTTAAATAATACTTTATTAAAACAGGCTTTGCCTGCTCTAACCAGCAAGTCACCTTTTTTTCTAAATAGTGTCAAAATAAATCGCCTAGGTGGTTTGTTGCTGGGAGCAGGTGAAGCTTGTCTCATTAGGGAAAGCGAGGAAATATCATGCAAGAATTTATTGCCAATGGCCGTGTGGCCAATATTCCAGAAGATGCGGTTGGAAAAACTGCCAATGGAAATGTCAGTTTTAAATTTGACTTTGTTTGTGATTCTAGCTTATTAGATGAGCAACAAAAGCCTCTTTCGACCTTCTTTCCAGTTCAAGTCTATGGCAAACAAGCTGAAATTATGGTTCAAAGCTTATCAAAAGGCTCACCGATATTGATTAAAGGAGAGATTATCCAACGTGTCTACACCAATAAAAGCGGGCAACGTCGAACTTATCAGTACATTGCTCCAGCTCAAATTGGTGGTATTACCTTTTTAGAAAACAAAACGGCAGCTGAAAAACGACGCCAAAGTCAACAAACTGTCTTTGCGCAACCGGAGCAACAACAATCTCAACCGTTTCAAGCTGTTCCAGTCGATGTGGATGAACCGTTTTAGAATATAGAAAAAACTAGCAATCTCAGATGAGGTTGCTAGTTTTGTGTTAAAGTTTATCGCTTAGTTTATTCTATCATATCTCTTAAAAGAAAAATAGTTTTATTATATGATGAACTTTCATAAGTCTCCCTTCTAAATTTTTTGTATTATACCATGAATTAAAGAAATCTTAACTCAAAAATTATATAACTTTTTGAATAAGGAATTGACTTGTCCCTATAGAGCACGACTTTTGATTATCCCTTATAGTAAAGATGTAAAACATAAAGAAAGGATATTCGTTTTATGGCAAAACATATGACAACCGATTATGATGAGTTAATGGCTGACTCTCTCCAGGTTGAAAATTACCTGAAGCAGACTCGTCAAAGCCAACACTCTATTATCCGTTTAGGCTTAGAGCACTGGCTTTTTCCTTATTTAAGGCGTTATCAAAGCGCTTCACCACAGGTGCAATTTAAAATTTTCCTCTTTTCCCATTTTTACGGGCAAAAGGTGGAAAGAGTTTTAGAAGACTTACGAGGTGATCGCTATGCTTGAGTGGCTAAAAGTGATTTATTACACCCTTCTTCAGCTGGCAAAAGTGAGTCTTGTTAACGTTATGGTTCTGAGTGGCCTTTTAGCTTACCTGTTGTTTCAAGTGCTTGCGCCTCTTGTCAAAAAAGGCTATCCGAAGGCAAAACAACTGTTTAAAGAGCGAAAAGCGATTAAACATCGATTAACTGTTAAGTTAGAGCAATTTAAAGAGGCCTGGCAAAACCGTCAAACGATGGATTGGAAACAATGGGGATTTCGTCAAGGAAAATCACTAGCACGTTTCTTCAAAAGAGCTGTGGTCTATTTACCAACAGCGACAGGGCTTATCGTGTGGAATGTCTTATTTCGCTTAATTTATCAACTCCCCTTTGTTAAACAAGAACGTAAACGCTTTGACAAAGAAATGAAGCCGATTCTCCATTTTAAGAACTTTCGTAGTTTCATTTTGATGGGACTTGGTTTTAGTGGCATTGCTTTCTTATTAACAAACTATCTTGTCACTGTTCTTAGAGCAGCGATTCGCTATGTTTATTTAGCACTTATTACGCTTAGAGATGATACGCAAGTTGTGACTTTTGATTGGAACAGTCTCTTATTACGCCAGTTACTCAATGCTAAAGTCTTTGTGATTGCGCCTATTTTAGCCATTCCTATCTTTATCATTGGTCTAATCATTGCCTGGAAGTCCGCTTGGATTAATTTTGAGCAGTACCGAGACTATAATAACAATGAAGAAGGGGATGACCGCTTTGCGACCGAAAAAGACATCCATCACCAATATAAAAAGGTACCGAATAAAAATCAAACCTATCCAGGGGAAGGTGGTGTGCCAGTTCTGCATGAAACGAAAGGAAACTTAGCAGGCTTGACGCTAAGAACGCAAATGCAGTGGCAAAACCGAAAAATTAGTCGCTACATTACGACAGCAGAAACCATTTTAGGCAACCTATCAATCCCTTCAGGGTATTATTACATCGATGATAGTACCACTAATATGCTTGGTATTGGGATGACCCGTTCAGGAAAAGGTGAGGGTCATATCATGCCAAGTATTGACATTAATAGTCGAGCAGAAATTCAACCGTCCCTGGTAATTGCGGACCCTAAAGGCGAACACTATCAATCCTCTTATAAAACCATGCGCAAGCGTGGGTATGATGTGAATGTGCTATCGTTCCAAAACATGGATTGGTCCATGTCTTATAACCCCTTGGCACTTGCCATTGCTGCCGCTCAAAAAGGCTATTATGAAATGACGCAGACTCGTGTTAATGCCGTCGCAGAAGCTATCTATCGTAAAACCAAACCAGGAATGGGAAATGGCAATGCTAAATATTGGGAAGATACTTCTATCTCCCTCTTTAATGCTATTGCCATGGCGTTGATTGACCGAGCTAATGAGACAGCTAAAAATGGTGAAGATGACGCCTGGGATACGGTAACGGTTCGTAACATTGCCAAGTTCCTAACAGATTTAGGGTCTGAGGAAGTCTTCGTCAATGATTTTGGCGAGATTGTTGAAAATCCTGATAAGAACCAACAAGTTAAGAAAAAATCAAAGATTACCGTCTATTTTGATAATTTGAGACAGATTAACCAAAAGCAATTTTCTAAATTTAGAGATATGGCTGATTTGAACTTTCGTTCCTCAGACTTTGCTTCAGAAGAAACCAAAGGGAATGTCTTCTCTAGCATGATGTCAGGAATTAACCTCTTCCTACAAGACAACATCGCCAAACTCACTTCAAAAAACTCCATTGATTTGGAATCTGTCGGCTTTCCTCGTCGCTTATCAGTGAAGTTTCGTTCAAGCTCTAGTCAAAACATGATCAATAACTTTGCGCATCGAACCGCAAAAATCACGATTACTAGCGAGGAATCATGGGGTACTACGACACGAACGGTAACACATGTTAAGGAAGCAACCGCCTTGATTGATGGCGAAGGTTACTTAACTTACGTTATTGCGCCGAAACTTCCTGATCATTTTATCGTGACGATTGACTTTCATCACCCAAATAATGATGGTAGCGAGATTCAACACTATTGTTACCAATTCTCAGCTGAAAAAGTCTATCAACAACGTAGCAAGGTCATCCGTTTAGATGAGTATAACAAGAAGCCTATTCTTGACCACATCAAGGTTCGTATTTTGAAGCAACCAGAGGCTAACCTGCTTCAGGAAGATGATATTAATTTAGTCTATTCTGACAATCCAAAAGTTATTTACCTGGTAACCCCACCAAACCGAACAGAGTATAATGGCATTGTTTCCCTCTTTCTTGACCAACTCTTTAATGCCAATTATGAGTTAGCTCTTTCTAATGGTCGGAAGTGTGTCAATCGCATTTTACATATCTTGGATGAGTTCACGAACATTCCAGCGATTCCGCACATGGAGACAAAGATTTCGATTGGCTTAGGTCAAAACATCCTTTATTATCTCTGGATCCAAAACTTGGAGCAATTGGTTGATAAGTATGGTGAAAACACCGCAGCAACCATCCAGGATAACTGCTCACTTAAAATCTATGTCAAATCAACCTCTGATAAAACCAATAGTCGCTTCAGTAAGGATTTAGGGTCACGAACAATTACCCGTCGCCGTCGCTCGAGTAACATCTTGGATGAAGCGAATCCCAATGTGGCCATTGAAAATCCAAGACAGGATTTGTTAACACCAACACAATTAGCTAAACTCCAGGAAGGTGAAGCGGTCATCTTACGTGGGGTGAAAGGTCGAGATAATGCAGGGCGTAAGATAACGACTGATCCAATCTTTTGTCATGAGAAAACAAGCTTTCCTTATCGCTACATGTTCTTACAGGAAGAATTTGATCAATCCATGACCTTAGCGGATATACCTGTTGAAAGTGCCCACCGTAACTTAGAGCTTCAAGATGTTGCGGTCGGTGCGAAAAAACTCTTTAACAATATTATTGATTGGCGCCTGCAGTTAATGAGTAGTGTTGTTAGCAACACAGGTGACCTTCCAAAACTCAAGACACGCTATGATAACAATACATCACAGCAACCACGTTTTACCTCGCCAGCTGAAATGATTCAAGCTGCCATTAACGATGTGGTGACGGATAACAGTAGTGATGTCGAGGATTACGATCTTTCTGATAGCTATTCTGACTTGTTTGAAGATGATGTGATTTAAAAAAATGGTATTTAGGAGTGTCCTAAATACCATTTTTAGTGTGAGTATGATACAATAAGAAAAACTAATTATAGATAGTAGAAAGAGTTTATAGCATCTAACATTAAGTATGATATTTAGAAATGGTAGTATTTAAAAAGTTATATAACAAAATGTACAATCACTTGCTTTTATCTCTTACTATTTGATATAATGAGGTCAAAGAAATAAAGGGGAAATATTATGAAACTAAAGAGATTATTGGGAGTGCTAGCCCTTGGTTTAGCAGTTGTTACTTTGGCAGCATGTGGTCAAAAATCAACTGAAAATGTTATCAAAAATGAATTGAAAGATAGTTATACAGGTTATTCGAATGCTAGAAGCTATGATGGTAAAATTTTTAAAGAAGGTAGTGATACGCTAACCTTTGATAAAAAAGCAAACACTATTACTAATAGCGATGATTATCAAATTTATTTTAGTGTGGTCTCAGATAAAGATAAAACTTCTGAAATAAAATCAGTTTTAAAAGAGCTTGATAGTGAGTTATCTAATACAGATAATTTTACTATTGCTATCAGTAGAAGAGTGAAGAATCCGACTGTAGATAATGCAACTGCTTTTTATCAAATTGCCTTATCTGATGGTGGTAAAACAATTAAAATCTATGAATTGCGTCGGAATCCTCGTGATTATGGGTATTACGAGTTCTCGGGTGAGTCTGCATAGAATAATAGTCATTATTAAACCTCAATATGAGGTTTTTTCTTTTGGAATTGAGTTGTCCCTATAGAGCACGATTTTAAATTATCCCTTACGATAAAAACATCTAAAAGAAAGTAGGTGTTCTTATTGAGATATCAGACGTTCTCAGATTTGGTTAATGAAATTGATACAGGTGGCTCTTGGCCAACTGGAAGTATTAATACCAATGATTCTCCAAAATTTGCAGAGTTCTATGCTTATTGGGGAAATTATTTGGAACCTACCCCGGCATTTTTGACCTATTTGATGGCATTACCTGGAGGATTTGCAAAGGCTCTTTATCAAATAACGGCAACCTTAGAGCATGTTTTTAATAATATGTTCAAACTCTTTGGCCTTTTTGGTTATCTAGGAGATCCCAATACGGTTATTGGAAAGTTTTTCTATTGGCTTCAGATTTTAGGAACAACGCTCTTTACTTTAATTCTAGTTGTTTCTGCCATTACAGGTGTTTTCACGAAGCCTATTAAATATAAAGGAATCATTACTAATTTCTTATTGGTAACACTTGTAACAGCTGTTTTACCATTTGCCTTAACAAATATTTCGACGGCTATTGCTCAAGATGCCATGGCAATTCAGACGAGTTCCTCAGATGATAGTAGTGCCTATTCTTCACTGGCGATTCAGCCTATGAAAAATAATGTGGTGGATTTAAAAGTTTTGTTAGAGAATGATTTTGATCAATCGCTGTTTCCACTAGATAATTATGGCTATATCAAGCCTGTTCAAGAAGGGTCAACAGCAGTAAATAATATAACTGATAGTAGTGATAAGAGAGATACTGCTGATTTTGCGACTAAAATTGATTTTGCAGCTAACTTTGGTGCATCAAATGAAGAACAATTAGATGATTTAGAAGACTTATATCCAGGCGCTAAAGGTCTGTTTTTACATAAACTTAATTCCTCTCAAGATGGAGTGGCAACGATTAAAACACATACGATTGTTGATGGACTAAATGCCTTTGAATCTGTTTATCTTCGCTACAAAGTTAACTGGATTGGCATGTTTTTACAATATGGTATCTTAATTGTCCTATTGTTTAGTATGGCATTAAAACTTGTTAAATCTATTTTTGATATTATTATTGAAGCTATGATTTCACCGCTTCAGGGCTATTCATCTCTTTCTAATTCAAAGAAATATAAAGAGTTATTGCGAACTATTGGAGGCGCTTTTGCAGGAATTTTCTTTGAGGTTGTTATCATGCGAGTCACTCTAGAGATTTGTCGTGACTTACCAACCTTATCTGTTTCAGCAGTGACGAAACTGTCAGGTGGCTTCTTTGATGGCTTGAATATGTGGGAACAATGTTTAGCTTCAATGCTTGTTTATCTTGGTGTTTTCCTAGCAGCCATGCAAGGTGTTGCTATGATTGAACGCTGGCTTGGAGTTTCAACAGGGCATAGCGATACTGCTCAACAACTCATCGGTGCCATGATGGCAGGGAATGCCTTTGCACAAGGTGCTGGTGCTTTAGCCACAGGAGCTGCTGGTGCTGCTCAAGTTAGTGCTAATGTGGCTAGTAAACTTCCAGGAATTGCTGCGGCAGGAAGTAAGCTCATCGGTAATAGTCTTGCAGCTACTGGTGGTGGCATTAAAGGCGCCATTGATTCTGCTAAAGATCAAGGTGTCAAAAATGCTGCCAAAGGTGGCGTTAGTAATATGGTTAACTTAGCGGATGTGATGGGCAAAGAAGCAGTTGGTAAAGCTAAAGACTATGCAGGCGGTGTGATGGATAATCTTGATAGCAAAGCTCAAACGGGTCATGATGCAGTTTATGAAGCGCTGAAAAATGATGCAGCTACTGATAAACCTGGCTTTGAATCTTACCTTAATCCACAGCCAGATGAATATGGCTTAAATCCTTCAGGTACTTATGGCGGAGAGCCTCTTTTCCCAGAAGAAGATACTAGCGGTACTTCGACCATGTCTGGTGGTATTTCTGATCCAACCTTGCAGACGGAAGCTGAAGGTGATACATTTAATGGAGTTAGTGACCCAACAGCTGGCAACTCAAGCTCGCCAAGTCAATCACCTGATCAACCTCGTTTAGATAAGTCTTCTAAACCAAATTTAAGTGATAACACGCCACCAAAACCAACATCATCACCTTCTCCATCTGCCGCACAACGCTTGTCACAATCCCGTCAACAGATGACAGTTGCCGGTCAAACCCTTAATCAAGCAGGTCAACATATGCAAGGTCAGAATCATATTAAGGGAGCGGAACTTGATGAAAGCGAAGAGTGATGCCTATGGTCACTTTAACGGATAAAGTTGTGGTGATTACAGGAAGTCTCAGACCGATGACAAGGCAAGATGCTGTGACGTTTTTAGAAAACCAGGGAGCTATCGTCCAGAATTATGTTTCCGCCCAGACAGAGATTCTGATTGCTGGTCACAAACAATTAGATCTGTTTGAACCAGATAAGCGGTCGAAAAAATATGAAGCTGTCATGAAGCGAAAAGCTTCTGGTCAGAACATTACCATCATTTCTGAAGAAGCTTTCTTCACTCTTGTTAAGGAGTCTCAAGTCTGAGGCTCCTTTTTTTGTATAAGTGTGCTAATGTGTTGACATTTTTTTCAAAAAAAGGCAAATGGTTAACATGGTATCTATTAGGTTGATGGACATCCGATAAATTTCTGAAGCGATATCATGTAAATAAGAAGTCTAGACTTAGGTTTTTTTGGGGAAAGTAAAAAATTATATAATTTCTTGATTACTTTTATGTCTCACACTCTTAGCTTGGAATTGAGTTGTCCCTATAGAGCGCGATTTTTGATTATCCCTTACGATAAACTTATCAACTAGTAAAGGAGACATTCTATGACCGAAAAATATGGCGTGCCTCGTGATATTCGGGCACGAATTAAAATTATTGGCTTATTCATTGTTGATTTTATCTTTATTGGAGGTTCAGCGGTTGCTGCCCTAACCTTTGGGATGCGACTATTTCCTACGAATCAGTGGCCACAAATGATTGCCTTTATTTTACTGACACCACTCATGTGTTTATATCTGGTCTTACCAACCAATGGTGGCAAGAAAAATTGGCACAGCATGGTGCTCTTCTTCAGACGCCGTCGGAAACGCTATACCAGTATTAACTATCAGAGGGGAGGGAAATAACCATGGCGATTAGACAAGTAACTTCTTCAGAAGACGTTAAGCGCCCTTTAGGACGATTTCAACCAAGCAAACACCAAACACAGGATTATTATGACCTGCATTCTGCCGTTGAATTGCTTGATGTTAAAAACATCATCAATAATCACAAGGCTTACATTGAGTTGGTTGATTACGGCTACCTGCAGTTGATGGAGATTTCTGGCAAAGACCTGGGGTCTCTCTCTTATAACGAGGTTAACCGTACGTTAGATAACTTCGAGAAATGGATTACCGATTTTAATACCAATGTTCAAATTGAAGTGACGACCTTACCAACAGATACAACCACTCAGATTGCGGACTTACGGCATCATTTGAGCCTAGTTCGTCAAGAAAAAGCAAAACTTTCTCCAACGTCTCGCCGTTATTATCAACTGGAAGACCGAGAACGATTGCTTCATAACAATATGCAGGTCGAAGAGTCTATTCAACAAGAAATTTACAATACCGAGTTTATCTTATGGCTGTTTGCCCCAACCACATCTGAAATGGATGAGCTGGTTCGGAAGGCGAAAACCTACGGGAACAATGACTTCGTCCCGCAGGACATTAGTGTTGCTAAAAAAGAACAAATCATTAAACAGTACAATAACATGAATGAGAAAGTTTAGAAAGGAGAACTGGATGCCAACATTATCCAAAAAACGCCAACGTCAACTAAAAGCAGCGGGATACGACTTAGCTTTTTTGAGTCGTGTTCAACCCCAAGGCAATATTGATTTCAGACATGACCGCTATTGGGTGAGTGGGGACGGCTACCATACAGATCTTTTGTTTTATGAATACCCGTCAGAAGAATTGGACCGTTTTTGGCTGTCAGAACTGTTACTCATTCCAGGGACACGAGCCTTTTTAGCTTGGTATCGGGAGAGTAATAAAGAACTAAAACAAGAGATTAAAGAATCTATTGAAGAAAAATCTACTCGTATCACAGGAAATAGTAAGGTAACAGATAACCAACAAGAGTTGGATGAGATTAAAGATCTTCAGGAATTGGACCGTGATATTCGCAAGAAGAACATTGCCATGTTAGGCATGTATGTTCGGGTCTATGTCTCTGCCTCAACAAAAGAAGAACTCTTTCGTAAGGTAGATGATATTAAGGATAAAACCTCTAATTTCAAATCAACCATTCTTTTGGGAGAATTAGATTTTGAATACCATAGTCCCTTTATTCCAGCAGAATACCAAATTGATCTTCCGAATCATCGTGAGGGGACAATCATTCGAGCGCATGATTTAGCAGGTGGCTATTTCTTTAACCATACGAAATTAGAAGATGAGCGAGGCGTTTATTTTGGATGGACGCCGACAAAAGGTGCGGTTAACTTTAACTTTTTAGAGCGTGATGACAGGCGTACCCGTTCCTTCATGATTATCTCAGGAAATCCCAAAATGGGTCAACGATCGTTTTTGTTAAAACACACAGATGTTCTTTACGCCAAAGGACACTTTATTCGGAACTTTGACGCTAACGGTACCTTCTTAGAACAAACCAGAGCGCAACACGGTCTAGTGTTAGACCTCTCAGGAGCTGAAAATCGGATTAACATCTTCCAGGTCTTTCCGACAGTAACCACTGAAAATGGAGAAGAAGTGGATAAAAAGAAATCTTATAACCGTCACATTGATAAGCTTAAGAGCATTTTTAAGCTACTAAATGACGAAGTGACAGGAGATGATTTAACAACCTTTGGTGGCCTCTTAAATGACTTTTACATTGATGAAGGCTTATGGACGAGAAATCCTAAACGTTATCCCGAACGTTTAAAAGCTACCGATTTGGTTAATGAAGAGTATCCTATTTTATCTGACTTTGTCCTATACGTTGAAGATCGTAAACGCCAACTAACCCAACAAGAGCATCCTGACGACTTGGAAATGAAATCCGTCAATCGTATCTACAAGACCTTTAACGAACTATTGACCACAAATGCCGAGATGTTTGAGGGAATCACCGAGTTTCAAGATATTTCTTCCGAGCAAGTGGTAACCTTTGACTTTTCAGGCTTAAAAGGAAACTTGTTAAATGCTCAAATTTTCTCAGTCTTATCTCTCTTATCAGCTGACATTGTTAATAATGGAAAACGCTGTAAGCAAGTTTTGAAGGCAAACCCCACTAAAACAGAAATGGATATGACCCACTATATTGTTAATATTAGTGAAGCTCAAACGCTCATTAATCCCAAGTATGAAAGTAGTGTTGAACTATTGGCTGATACGATTGATTCCATGGGGGAAAACTTTGCAGGTGTGGTACTATCCGTGAACTCTCTGCGAGGGATTCTCTTTGAAGCAGGCACAGGCAATCACAAAGATCCCTACGTGACTGCCGTGCAACGAATTTTTGGGCTTATGCAGTATCGTGTCTTTAGTCAGACAGATGAAACAACGATTCCACTTTTAGCCAATGCCTTAGCGGACTCAATGAACCAATCAGAGTTAGAAACCTTGCCACGATTATCGAAAGGGCAGCTCTTTATGAATATCGCAGGTGTTGGCAACCTTGTCTTCAATCAACAATTATTAGCGCCAGAAATGGAACGCTATGGTGGGATTCAATAGCAGAAAGGAACGAGTAGATGTCTAGAGATGAAAAGAGAGGCTTTATCGGCCGTCGTAAACAAGCGATTAATACCTTTGTCGCTATTCGTAAGGAACGGATGAAAGAACAACGAGATTATTTTGCGTCTGAAGGTGAATCAGATCCTGAGCGTTTAGCCGCACAACATAAGCGGGACCAAGAGTTTATCCGATCGTTAAAGAAAATCGGAATTGGCTTCATTATCTTTTTAATCTTCTATGCCATTCTTAGGACGATTCTAGGGCTCTGGTAAGAAAGTGAGGGGACGGATGAAGAAACTCATCAAACTAAAAGTCATTGTTCCCTTAGTTGTCTTAGTAGCCATCATCTTTATTGGTGTTACGACCATTGCTGGCATTTTAGGTGCTGTTTCTGGTAGCGATAGCAATAGTAACTGTAATGCAACCACAACGGTGACGACTAGCTCGGAAGACTCCTCAGTGTCTTCAGGTGAAGGCTCGATTGACAGTTTCGTCAAAGCCCATGAAGAGGCTTATATTCAGTCTTGGGGTGTTGGTGGCTTTCTACCATCGGCTTCCATTGCGCAAACCATGGCAGAGACGTCCTTCTCCATGAGTGTGCCATCCTTTGCGGAGGCGCACAATATGGGTGGTGTTAAGTGGACGTCCGCTGAGACTTATCCCAAAACCATTGCCCTTTATGGCTCTGATAGTGTCTCAGGCAGTGGTTCTGGGACCAGTGTTGGCGACAATACGGGTGGAGGCTATACCTGGTTTAAAGACTTCGATGCAGGAATTGTTGGTAAGGCTGAGTTTATGAGCCGTCAAACACTTTATAGTGCAGCGATTAACAATACCGATGGGATTTCAACCCTTAATGCCATTGCGGATGGTGGTTGGGCAACCGATCCTAACTATAAAGTGACTCTTGCTAATCTTTATAACACGCTAGGTAGCCAATATAAGTGGCTAGATGAGAAGGCGATTGCGGAATACGGCACAAGTCCTGTCGATACCTTAAGTGATGATACGGCTAATATCAGCTCTAGTAGCAGTAGTTCTGCTTCAGTTGAAGAAGAGGACGAGTGTGAAGAAGACTCATCATCTTCAAGTGTAGCTGATGGCACAGGAACCGTTCCTAGTGATGCGACGGCTTGGGGCTATACACCAGATCAGTTGCCTGAAAGTCTCAAAGCGTATATCATTGATCCCAAAAGTCTTGGTATGGCTTATGGTGAATCTACAGGGTGGCATGTTACAGGAAAAGGGGATGCTTTAGATGGGCAATGTGTTAATTTAACGATTAGTCTTGGTAATTTGCTATGGGGACATTCAGGCTCAGTGAGTGGTAATGGTAAAGATCAGGCATCTTCTTGGGCGACTATATTTGGAAATAGTGTCAAAACCTCTCCTAAAAAGGGAGCCATCTTCTCAACACAAAATGGTGGTGGCGGTTATGGGCACACGGGTATTGTCTGTCATGTTTTTCAGGATGGTTCCATTTTGATTGTTGAACAGAATACACCATTAAGTGGATGGGACTATTTTAAGAAAGCTTATACATGGAATTATCGTGTTTGGAGTCCAGAGCAACAAAAATCAGAAGTGACCACCTTTGCCTACCCAGATGACAAAGAAGCAAATTTAGGAAATTAGAAAAGGGAATGCTCATGAAGAAAAGGAAATCAAATATGGTCTTTATTATTGTGATTAGTTTACTCCTCTTGATTTCAGGAGTAGGCATTTATCAGCATTTTACGGGAGACTCAAAAACTTCCCAAGAGAGCTCAACAGCGAGTAGCTCAACGGTCCCTTCGTCATCAGAAGTTGCCTCAGAAACCACTGACGAAAAGAATTACCGTACGGCTAAGTTAAAATTAGAGCATCCCTATACGGAAGCAGATGCGTCTGCTAAAACAGCGGTTAGCCAAGCCTTTGATGTGGCGATTAGTGCCATCAATGAGGCTGGGCAGGTCCCAAATATCAAAGGGACTTACGACAATCAGCTGATGATGTCTAGCGAAGCCATGGTTCAAACCTTCGCAATGGCTTTACTGGTTAATCATTATCAGTATCAAGGAAATCAATTAGAAGTGACACAGGCTGAAAATGATGATGTGGTTCAATTCTTAGTTGTTTTGACAAAAGAAAATGAAGACAATTGTTACTTCATTGGAAACTTTAATACAACAGTTAATCAAATTCAGTTAAAAGCCTATGTTGGTGGGAATATCGGAGCTACTTTTGGATAAGTAGTTATTCAATAAAATACACAAAAAGTTATATAACTATTTGTGTATTTTTTTATTGACAGTAAAAACAGGATTCAGTATAATGAAGATGTAAAAAGTTATATAACTTGTTATCTATTGAAAAAAGAGGTAAACTAATAAGGAAGGGTCAAGACATGAAAATTCAAACGACAAATTTACCAAAAGGTGGTGGCGGAAAAACAACGCATTCGTTTAATGAAGGTGATTGGTTAGCAACTTACAAAGATAAACGGGTCTGTTTAATGGATGGTGCTTCTGAATGTAATTTAACTCAAGCGTTTAACGTGACGAGTACCAAAACCATGTATGACATTTTTACGACAGGTGAGTATGAGATTGTCCCCATTAAAAAGAATTTAAGTTTGATTCGTGGTGATGAACGTCTCAACGATGCACAATTGGATTTAGTTAGTCGTAATCATAAGTACCTTCAGTTTTTTATGTGGCTAGCTGATCACTATGATGACTTAGCTCAGCAATTTGATGTGATTATCATTGATACGCATAATGATGAAAGTTTAGTGACAGCGAATTTTATTGCTGTGTCCGACATTGTGTTGGCTGTTTCAGATGCTTCTAAAAATGGTTATCGTGCCTGGTTACAACTGAAGCGTTTTGTAGATGACATTAAAAGTGAAGCTATTGATGTCATTACCCGAAAAAGCTATGTGACAGCAACCCCTTATATCATTGGCAATAACATCAAATTGTTTGGCAATCATGTCGCTGATACTGCTAAACAATTCTTAGCTGTTATGGAAGAAGATCCTGCTTATCTTGGAACAATCTTCTACAAAGAATTATTGGCTAAGAGTCTTGTTTACGATCAAAGTGTCTTTGAACAATATCAGCAGATGACCCCAAAAGAACAAGAAAAACATCAAAATTTTTATGACAACATCACGTATGTTTATCAGCATATCTTAGATGTTTTAGAAGGAGAGACTCATAATGACTGAAAATCGTTTTGCTCAGCTGAGGGATGCTTTTGAGGAAGCACCTAAAAAGGAGCGAGCTGTTGCTAAATCCCGCAAAAGAGCAGCTCAATCAGCGCCAAAAGGTTATGCTAAAAAAGGACGTTACCCCTTTGCCTTGCATGAAGACGTCCGTTATGAGAAATTGGAAGATTTGGTTGCTTATCACGGCGCTAAATCGGCTTCTGATTACCTGGAAGGCTTGATTATTAAAGAGTGGGAGAAGATGCAACGGAAATTAAAAAAATAACTTCTTGATCAAGGAGAAAGGATAAAAGCTATGATTATTTTTGTTTCATTAAAAAAACTCGTTCAAACCTTCTGGTGGCTCATTGCAGCGATAGCCTTTTATGTCTTCTATAAGACAATTGGATTAAGCATGGCTTTCCTTCTGGTTATCGGTTTGTTAGCTCTTTATTTTGCCCCATTTTTGTTTCTTCCAATTGTGTTAATTGCCATTGGCGTTCATTTCACAGGTGATTTTTCCTTTATTGCGGATACAATTAGCTCAGCTTTTGTCTTAGTTGTTATGGGGATTGTTCTCCTTATTGTTGTAGGAGGAGGTGGCGAACGAGCGATGAAACAAGCTGAGAAAAAAGCTTTAAAGGAACGTCAAAAGAGACAAAAACGCTAGTACAAAAGAAAACTGATTGATTAAATGAAAGGTACACAGGGATGTGTGCCTTTTTAGATAAAAGTAAAAAGCGGCTGCAAAATCTACAGTCGCTTTTAGGAGATTTTCTTTAGTAAACAAAGAAAAAGAGTTGGTTTTAGGGATAGCTATAGTATAACATGCCATGTTTTTTTAGCAAAGAACTTGCTTTTTATTTTTTTCTTAATCCTACCAGGAAAGCAGATTGATTGAAAAATAGAAAACGGCTTTATACAATAACATCAGATTATTGAAAAGGAAGTGATGATGTGATAAGTTTTGATGAACGAAAAATAAAGGAAGAACTCTTTATTCAGAACAGCAAGGAATTTCATCGTTTTGTTGAGTGCTATGACAATCAGATGGTTCCTGTCATGAAAGCTAAAGGCTATACATGTATTCATTCAATGGAACGCACAGTTGCCTTTACTTTTGGAGAGTTTACTTTCAGACGCCGTCGCTGGAAAAAGGGCGACAAGTGGGTAGTACCTGTAGATGAAAAACTGGGCTTACAGAAAAATGTCAGATTTTCGTTAACTTTGATGTACCAGATAGCTAGATTAGCGACAATGATGCCATATGATAAAGTACTACAAGTGATTGAGATGACTTATCATATTACTATTACAAAACCAACAGTTGTTAAGGCGGTGAAGTTGTGTGAGACACTTTTAGAAGAGCGAAAAGCCCATCGCTTTTTCGAGGAGGAGTTACAACCTGAGAAGAAGAAAGCTAATATCATTTATATTGAAGGTGATGGTGTCATGGTGAAGGCTCGTAAACAAGGTGATGATAATCGACGTTTTGATTTGTCACATTTTATTGTACATACAGGTAGTCAAAAAGTGAGTCAACAGCGATCAAAGCTTATCGATAAGAAAGAATTCATTAGCATGAATAATCGTCTTGCTAGAAGTCAAGTCATTGATTATTTATATAATACCTTTGAGATAACAGAAGAAACGATTCTGATTACTAATTCAGATGGTGGTCATGGCTATACGCCGTATGTGTTTAAAGAAATAGCGAAAGCTTTAAATATCAAGCAACATGAACATTTTTGGGATGCTTATCATGTTAATCAATTGGTCAAGACATATTTCAAACCTTATTCTCAACAGCTTATTGAAGAAGCTTTACAAGCTATTTATCAGCATAGTAAAAGTCAACTGCAGTCGGTTTTTGACACAACAGAGAGTATTTTAACAACAACTGAGGAAGAGGTTATCTTTGAGAATACAAAGCAGCGGATTTTACAAAATTTTAGATATACAAAACCTGCTAGTTTACGAGGGCTTCAAAAAGTAAGCCTTGGTGTGATGGAAACACAACACCGCAAAATCACTTATCGGATGAAACGCCGTGGCATGTACTGGAGTGATTGGGGTGCTGAAACAATGAGCCAAATGATTCTGTTAGTTTATGAAGGGCGGTTGAAAGAGCTTTTCTTTGGTGATTGGAGACAAGAATATAAGAAAATTACCGATTTAGACCATCTAACCGCCGCTACCATAAGACAGCAGATGAATCATACTGAAGAAAAAGATTACCAGCTTAATACGTTAAAACGAGGGAAGCGACAAAAGTTTTATAAATAATTATATAATAAGTTGTTTATGAAGTTATATAACAATAACCTTTTTGAAAAAGGTCTTTTTGTGCTGGTTTTAAGCGCAAAATGCTTGCATCGTAAGTGTGAGTGTGTTATAATATATTTAAATTTAATCGAGTAAAAAAAGACGAAAGGTGCGTCAACACCTTCCGCCTTACCGAGTAAGAACCACTACTTCTTACTCAGTCTTTAATTTATGATACAGGATAAACGTATCTATGTCAAGGCTGAGCAAGAAAATTGTTCAGCCTTTTTTAAAACCTCGGTATTAGGTTCTCTGTATTTTTAATGATTATTGGTCTTTCTAAAAAATTCTACCACATACCTTCAAAGAAAAATGTGCAAAATATAGGCTATTTATGCTATAATGAATGGTGATATACAAAATAGGAGACCAGTATGGAATTAGTACGCGAAAAAGAATTTGTAAACCAGTACCATTATGATGCAAGAAATCTCGAATGGGAAAAGAAAAATGGTACACCAAAGACTAATTTTGAAGTGACGTTTCAGTTAGTAAGAAAAGATACAGAAAACAACCAAACGATGATTGTATCAGTATTACAATTTACGGTTGTTAAAAAAGAATTCGTTATTAGTGGTGTTGTTTCACAAATGGTTCACATTAAAAAGCGTATTGTTAACGAACCAAGTGAATTCACCAAAGAAGAAGTTGAAAATTTAGCCGCACCGCTATTAGATGTTGTACAACGTCTAACATATGAAGTAACCGAAATTGCCCTGGACCGTCCAGGGATTAAATTGGAGTTTAGAAACTAATGAAATTAGCAGTTATTACAGATACAACCGCAGTTTTGTCAGATGACATCAAACAAAAAGAGAACCTTCACATTTTGGATATTCCAATCATGATTGGTGAGATTAGCTACCTTGAAGGTAAGGATTTGAGCTTAGATGATTTTTATAAGAAAATGGCAATGTCGCCTGTTCTTCCAAAAACAAGCCAACCAAGTTTGGCAAAATTAGACGAGATTTTGTCACAGTTGTCTTCAGAAGGTTATACACACGTTATCGGTTTATTCTTATCTTCAGGAATTTCAGGATTTTGGCAAAATATTCAATTTCTAGCTGACGATTATCCCGAATTAACCATTGCTTTCCCAGATAGCAAAATTACATCCGCACCTCTTGGTAGCATGGTAAGAAACACATTGAATTGGGCAGAAGCTGGTGTGGATTTTGATGATATTTTAGCTAAATTGCAACAGCAAATTGACGGAACAAGTGCTTTTATCATGGTTGATGACTTGAATCACTTGGTAAAAGGTGGGCGTTTATCAAATGGCTCCGCACTTATCGGAAATTTACTTAGTATCAAGCCAATTCTTTATTTTAATGACGAAGGTGTTATTGAAGTTTTCGAAAAAGTGAGAACTGAGAAAAAAGCTATCAAGCGTTTAGTTGACGTTTTGTCTGAAGTGACTGTTAACGGTGATTACGAAGTTTTCATCATTCATTCACGAGCTGAAGAAAAAGCGCAACAGTTTTATCAGACTTTAGCTGACAGAGGTCAGGCTGAAAATCTTAAAATTGTCACATTTGATGGCGTTATTGCTACTCATTTAGGGGAAGGCGCAGTTGCATTTGGTTTCACACCAATTGTTTAAGTGTTAGAGAGGAAAAAACATGAGTATTAAAGTTATCATTGCAGGTTTTAAAGGACGAATGGGCTCAGCAGCAGTTAATATGGTTAAGGGAGATGACGAATTAGCCTTAGCCGCATTACTTGACCCATTTGCGACAGAATCAGACGTGGACGGTGTTCCAGTATTTACAGACAAATCACAATTAGTTGGGTTTGATGCAGATGTTTGGGTTGATTTTACTATGCCAGCAGTTGCTTATGAAAATACCCGCTTTGCTTTGGAAAATGGCTTCGCTCCCGTTGTTGGAACGACAGGATTTTCAGAAGATGAAATCGCTGAATTAATCGCTCTTTCTGAAGAAAAGAAAACAGGTGGTTTGATTGCTCCAAACTTTGCAATTGGTGCTATTTTACTCATGGAATTTGCCGCTAAGGCTGCCAAATATTTTCCGGACCTTGAAATCATTGAACTACATCATGACAATAAGAAAGATGCTCCTTCAGGTACAGCTGTGAAAACAGCGGAATTGATTCGTGAAGTTCGTCAACCTAAAAAACAAGGGGCTGCAGATGAAGTTGAAACGTTAAAAGGAGCGCGTGGAGCTGATTTTGATGGTATGCGTATCCATAGTGTTCGTTTACCTGGATTGGTTGCGCACCAAGAAGTCATCTTCGGTGCCCAAGGTGAGGGATTAACACTTCGTCATGATTCTTATGATCGTATTTCGTTTATGAGTGGTGTTAATATTGGAATTAAAGCAGTTGTCAAACGAGATAAACTCGTTTATGGTTTGGAAAAATTACTATGAAATTAAACAATCTGCCTTCTGAATTTCAGGAGGCTTTACCAATCTTGAAAAAAATTCGCGAAGCTGGCTACGAAGCTTATTTTGTCGGTGGTAGCGTTCGTGATGTTTTACTAAATCGTCCGATTCACGACGTTGATATTGCAACAAGTTCTTATCCAGAAGAGACAAAGAGCATTTTTCATCGTACGGTTGATGTTGGGATTGAGCATGGCACAGTTCTTGTTTTAGAAGAAGGTGGCGAGTATGAAATCACTACTTTCCGTACAGAAGATGTTTACGTGGATTACCGCAGACCTAGCAGCGTGTCATTTGTTCGTTCTCTAGAGGAAGATTTGAAACGCCGTGATTTTACAGTCAATGCTTTTGCACTTGATGAGACAGGTTTAATTATTGATAAATTCAACGGTTTGGCAGATTTGGAAGCTAAGTTATTACGTGCGGTGGGAAATCCTGCGGAGCGTTTTAACGAAGATGCGCTGCGTATTATGCGCGGTTTCCGCTTTGCGGCTAGTCTTGATTTTGATATTGAACCTGATACGTTTACTGCTATGGCAGCACATGCGCCCTTACTTGAAAAAATTTCGGTAGAGCGCTCTTTTATTGAATTTGATAAATTATTGATGGCACCTTTCTGGCGTAAAGGGATTAAAGCCATGATTACTAGTCAAGCTCAAAAATATTTACCATATCTTGAGAATGCTCATGACAATTTACAGCAATTACTTGACGATTTGGCTTGTAATTATCACTTTAAAACGTCTGAACAAGCTTGGGCAGCTTTGCTATTAGCTTTAGATGTCAAAGACGTTCGTGTCTTTTTGAAAGCATGGAAAACATCAAGTCAATTTCAAAAAGATGTCGAACAGATTGTGGCGATTTACCGTTTCCGTCTAGAAAATGAGCTTGATAAGATGGAAATGTACCGTTATGGCAGTTGTTTGATTGAACAAGCAGAAGATTTGCGTGCTGGTTATGGTTTGCCAGTTGATTTTAAACGTATTGAGCGTTTAGATAAAGAATTAACCATTCATGATAAACACGAAATTGTTATCAATGGCGGAGTTTTAATCAAAGAATTACAATACAAACCTGGTCCAGAATTAGGGCAGGTATTAAAAGAAATCGAGGAAAAAATTGTTCTTGGTGAGCTTGCCAATGACAAAGAAGCTATTTTTGACTTTATTAGAAAGGAAAACAAATGAGTGATTTTATCGTAGAACACTTAACAAAATCAGTCGGTGATAAGACTGTTTTTCGTGATATTTCCTTTATTATTCATGATTTTGACCGCATTGGGATTATTGGTGTCAATGGAACGGGGAAAACAACGCTCCTTGATGTCATTTCTGGTCGTCTTGGCTTTGATGGCGATGTGTCGCCGTTTGCAGCTAAGAACGGTTATAAAATTGCTTATTTGACCCAAGAGCCTGAATTTGATGATGATAAAACTATTTTGGATACAGTTTTGTCGTCTGATTTGCGTGAGATGACTTTGATTAAGACCTATGAGACCTTGATGGCTGATTACAACGAAGCCAATCAAGCTAAACTTGAAAAAGTCATGGCAGAGATGGATTCGCTTGATGCTTGGGCGATTGAGAGTGAAGTCAAAACTGTTCTTACGAAGCTAGGTTTGGACGACTTGTCACAAAAAGTTGGTGCTTTGTCTGGTGGACTTCGTCGTCGTGTTCAGTTGGCGCAAGTTTTGTTAAATGATGCAGACTTGTTATTATTGGACGAGCCAACCAACCACTTGGATATTGATACCATTGCTTGGTTGACGAATTTCCTAAAAAATTCTAAGAAAACGGTACTTTTCATCACCCACGACCGTTATTTCTTGGATAATGTGGCAACGCGTATTTTTGAATTGGCTAATAGTCAATTGACTGAATATCAAGGAAATTATCAAGATTATGTGCGTTTGCGTGCGGAGAAAGATGAGCGTGATGCTGCAACGCTTCACAAGAAAAAACAACTTTACAAGCAAGAATTAGCTTGGATGCGTACGCAACCACAAGCGCGTGCGACAAAACAGCAAGCTCGTATCAATCGTTTCAACGAGTTGAAGACTGATTTGTCAGGAGCGACACAATCAACAGAGCTTGAGATTAATTTTGAAACAAGCCGAATCGGTAAAAAAGTTATCAATTTTGAGAATGTTTCCTTTGCTTATCCTGATAAACAGATTTTGACTGACTTTAACTTTTTGGTGCAAAATAAAGACCGAATCGGAATTGTTGGTGATAACGGTGTCGGAAAATCAACGCTTCTTAATTTGATAAATGGTGATTTGCAGCCGACAATTGGGAATCTTGAAATTGGTGAAACGGTTCGTATTGGCTATTTCTCACAATTGACAAAAGACATGGATGAAAATAAACGTGTCATCAATTATTTGCAAGAAGTAGCAGATGAGGTCAAAACAAGCGTTGGAACAACAAGTGTCACAGATTTGTTAGAACAATTCTTATTCCCACGTTCAACACATGGCACATTGATTTCAAAATTATCTGGTGGTGAGAAAAAACGCCTTTACTTGTTGAAAATTTTGATTGAAAAACCAAATGTGCTTCTTCTTGACGAACCAACCAATGACCTTGATATTGCAACCTTGACAGTTATAGAAAGTTTCTTGCAAACATTCTCAGGACCAGTTATCACGGTTAGTCACGACCGTTATTTCCTTGACAAAGTGACTAATAAAATCTTGGCGTTTGAAAATGGTCATGTTCGTGAATTCTTCGGAAATTATACGGATTATCTTGATGAAAAAGCGTTTGAAGAAAATGCCGTAGCGGAACAAGCTAAAAAAGCGTTCTCACAAAAGACTGAGAAGGAAAAAACGAAGAAAAAACGCATGTCTTACTTTGAAAAACAAGAGTGGGAAGTCATTGAAGATGAGATTGCCAAATTTGAAGAGGATATCGACACTATTGAAGCGCAAATGCAGGAAAATGCCAGTGATTATGGCAAACTAGCAGAGCTTCAACGTTCATTAGACAAAGCTAATGAAACCCTACTTGAAAAATATGAAAGATATGATTATTTGAGTAACTTAGCTGAATAAGCCCAGTCACTCTTTCTTGCAGAAAGAAGGTATTTCGTTACTTAAAAATAGAGAAACAGATTAGAAGGGAAAGTTACTATGAAACTAGTTTGGACTTATTTGAAAAAATATCCCAAATGGCTCATTTTGGATGTGTTAGGAGCTTTTACATTTGTCGTGGTTAATCTTGGTTTGCCAACAGCACTAGCTCGTATGATTGACCAAGGGATAACAACTGGAAATAAAGATAAGGTTTATTTCTGGGCAATTGTCATGTTTATCGTGATTATTGTTGGAGCGATTGGTCGTGTTACTCTGGCTTATGCGGCAGGAAAAATCACAACTAATATGATTAAAGACATGCGTAATGACATGTATGATAAATTGCAGGAATACTCACACCATGAATACGAACAAATTGGTGTGTCATCACTTGTCACTCGCATGACAAGCGATGCTTTTATTCTTATGCAATTTGCTGAACAATCTTTGCGTATGGGGGTTGTGACACCGCTCATGATTATTTTTAGTGTTGTCATGATTTTGGTAACAAGTCCGTCTTTAGCATGGATTGTTGCGGTGGCTATTCCCTTTTTGGTACTTGTGGTTTATTACGTCGCGACACATACACGGCCTCTATCTGAAAAACAACAAGGCACTCTTGATAAAATTAACCAATATGTTCGTGAAAATTTGACTGGTTTACGTGTCATTCGCGCCTTTGCCAGAGAAGATTTTCAAGAAGAACGCTTTGATAGTAAAAACGAAGAATATAAAGGCATTTCAAGTCGGCTGTTCAAGCTAACTGGTTTAACAGAGCCATCATTTGTCTTTATCATCATCTCAATGATTGTTGCCATTGTTTGGTTTGCCTTGAATCCGCTCTCAAGAGGTGATTTGCAGATTGGTAATTTGGTTGCTTTTATTGACTATGGCTTCCATGCGCTCTTTTCATTCTTACTTTTTGCCAATCTCTTTACCATGTATCCTCGTGTTGTTGTCTCAAGCGAGCGTATTTCAGAAGTTATGGCAATGCCAATTTCAATTACTCCTAATGAAAATGGTGTGACTGAGACTGAAACAAAAGGTTATTTGGAATTTGACAAGGTGACTTTTGCTTACCCTGGTGAGACAGAAAGTCCAGTTTTAAAAGACATTTCCTTTAAAGCCAAGCCTGGGGAAACTATTGCCTTTATCGGTTCAACAGGTTCTGGGAAATCTTCTCTGGTTAATCTGATTCCACGTTTTTACGATGTCACACTTGGTAAAATTTTGGTTGACGGTGTTGATGTTAGAGACTATCAATTGAAAGCTCTACGTCAGAAGATTGGTTTTATTCCTCAAAAAGCGCTTTTGTTTACGGGAACTATTGCCGAAAATCTAAAATACGGTAAAACGGATGCAACAGTTGATGAATTGCAAGAAGCAGCAGATGTTGCACAAGCTAAGGAATTTATCGAAAGCCGTGATGAGCGTTACCAAACACATTTGGCAGAAGGCGGAAGCAATTTATCAGGAGGACAAAAACAACGGTTGTCCATTGCGCGTGCAGTTGTTAAGAAACCTGATATTTATATTTTTGATGATTCTTTCTCGGCTCTTGATTACAAGACGGATGCGCAATTGCGTACGCGTTTGAAAGAAGTCACTCAAGAAGCAACCGTCCTTATTGTGGCACAACGTGTGGGAACTATCATGGATGCTGATCAAATTATTGTACTCGATAAAGGTGAAATTGTGGGACGTGGCACACACGATGAATTGATGCAAACAAACACGATTTATCGTGAAATTGCTAACTCACAATTGAAAAATGCAGATGAGATGAAAGGAGAATAACAATGTCAAAACGCAATGTTTTTCTACGTTTATGGGATTATCTCCAACAATATAAAGGTGCGCTTTTTCTTGCCGTTTTCTTGAAAGTTTTCAGCAGTGTCATGAGTGTATTGGAACCTTTTATTTTAGGGCTTGCCATTACAGAATTGACGGCAAACCTTCTTGACATGGCGCACGGTGTAGCAGGTGCTCATATCAATATTTCTTATATTGCAATGATTTTAGCTCTTTATTTCTTGCGAGGTTTGGGTTATGAGCTAGGAAGCTATTGGTCAAACTATTTCATGACTGACGCTGTGCAAAAAAGTATTCATGATTTGCGCCGAGATTTAAGTGAAAAAATCAATAAAATTCCAGTTTCTTATTTTGACAGTCAACAATTCGGAAATGTCTTGGGGCGTTTTACGTCAGATGTTGAAACAGTTTCAAACGCTTTACAACAAAGCTTTCTTCAGATTATCAACGCCTTCTTAACCATTTTCTTGGTTATTTGCATGGTGCTTTATCTCAATTGGCGTTTGGCTTTGGTGGTTATTTTAATCATTCCAATCACTTATATCAGTGCTCAGTTTATTTTGAAAAAATCTCAACCCTATTTCAAAAAACAAGCTGACGCTCTTGGTGATATGAACGGTTTTGTTCAGGAAAATCTAACTGGCTTTAACGTTATCAAACTTTATGGTCGTGAAGAAATTTCAAGTGAAGAATTTCGTGAAATCACTCAAAATTTGCAAGAAGTTGGTTTCAAGGCAAGTTTTATTTCAGGAATTATGATGCCAGTTCTTAGTGCAATTTCTGATATGGCTTACCTGATTGTGGCAGTTTTGGGAGCTTTGCAAGTTCTTTCTGGGAACTTGACGGTTGGTAATATGCAAGCTTTCGTTCAATACGTTTGGCAAGTCAGTCAACCCGTTCAAACCATTACACAGTTGGCAAGTATTCTTCAAAGTGCCAAGTCATCACTTGACCGTATCTTTGAAGTTCTAGATGAACCAGAAGAAGTTGCTGATGTAACAGAGCATTTGACACATGATTTAACAGGTCAAGTTAGCTTTGAAAATGTTTCCTTCCAATACGTGGCAGACAAACCATTGATTCAAAATTTCAATCTTGATGTCAAACCAGGTGAAATGGTGGCGATTGTTGGTCCAACAGGAGCTGGTAAGACAACGCTGATTAATCTTTTAATGCGATTCTACGACGTTACCTCTGGTTCGATTAAAATTGATGGGCATGATATTCGCAACTTGTCACGTCAAGAATATCGAAAACAATTTGGAATGGTCTTGCAAGATGCGTGGCTCTATGAGGCAAGTATCAAGGAAAATCTCCGTTTTGGAAACTTGGATGCGACAGATGAAGAGGTTGTTGAGGCTGCTAAAGCTGCCAATGTTGACCACTTTATTCGCACGCTACCTGGTGGTTACAATATGGAAATGAACCAAGAATCAAGTAACGTATCGCTTGGTCAAAAACAATTGTTAACCATTGCGCGTGCCTTGCTTGCTGACCCTAAAATCTTGATTTTGGACGAAGCAACGTCATCTGTTGACACACGTTTGGAATTATTGATTCAAAAGGCTATGGCTAAATTAATGGAAGGGCGTACAAGCTTTGTCATTGCTCACCGCCTATCAACCATTCAAGAGGCTGATAAGATTTTGGTGCTTAACAATGGTCAAATCATTGAACAAGGCAATCATGAAAGCTTACTAGCTGCTAAAGGTTTCTATTACGATCTTTACAATAGCCAGTTTACTAAAAACAAATAAGCTATCTTGGTGATAATTATTAATAAAAAACAGGATTTTATTTTAAGCAAGTCCTGTTTTCTTATTCTTGCATTTTTTAGTCATTGAATATCTGTTGCAAAGATGATATGATAGTAATGTTAATAATAACGATGTTTGGGAAAAGCCATCGCTAAAAAAAACCAGCCTAATGACTGAATTAGCGCCCTTGTGGATTCCCATGAGGGCTTTTCTTTTGCCCAAATATCTGAAAAGATATAGAGGAGATAAGATGAAACGTCAATCTGCACTTGTCGTCTTTAGTGGCGGACAAGATTCAACAACTTGCCTGTTTTGGGCTTTGAAACATTACGACCACGTGGAAACTGTCACGTTTAATTATGGTCAACGTCACAGTTTGGAAATTGAAGTAGCCAAACACATCGCTGCCGAACAAGGGGTTAAAAACCATTTGCTAGACATGTCTTTATTAGGACAATTAACTGAAAATGCCTTGACTCGTGATATTGTAATCGAAAATCCAGACGATGATTTGCCAAATACTTTTGTTGATGGTCGAAATCATTTGTTTTTATCGTTTGCAGCTGTGCTGGCGAAGCGTCTTGGTATCACAGACATTATTACTGGCGTTTGTGAAACGGACTTTTCAGGTTATCCAGACTGTCGTGATGCCTTTGTCAAATCACTCAATGTTACGCTGAATTTGGCAATGGATTATAATTTTGTTATTCAAACACCGCTGATGTGGCTTGATAAGTCAGAAACATGGGAATTAGCTGACCAACTTGGCAAATTTGATTATGTTCGAGAAAATACGCTAACGTGCTACAACGGCATTAAAGGAAGTGGTTGCGGTGAATGTCCTGCTTGCAAGCTTCGTCAGGCAGGTCTTGAAAAATACCTTGCAAAGAAAGGGCAAGCCTAATGTTTGAAATACCAAAAGAGCTAAAAGTCCCAACTGGTGAATCCTTGGTTTATTGCCCACGTCGTGTCATGGTTTCAAAAGAATTCACCTTTGATGCGGCACACCATTTGTTCAATTATGATGGTAAATGTAAGGCTTTGCATGGGCATACTTATCGTTTGCAAATTGCGGTTTCTGGACTGCTTGATGACCGTGGTATGGCAGTTGATTTTGGCGACCTCAAACAGATTTACAAAAAACATTTGGAACCAAGTTTAGACCACCATTACCTTAATGAAAGCCTGCCCTACATGAACACTACAGCAGAAAATATGGTTTACTGGATTTTTAAGCAAGTCGCGCAGTATTTGCCAAAAGAACGTGAGATTCGTGTAGAATATGTCCGCTTGTATGAAACGCCGACATCATTTGCGGAATTTAGGAGGGAGTGGGAGCTTGATGACTAAACGTCAGTTAACCCTTCCGATTCTTGAAATTTTTGGTCCAACTTTTCAAGGCGAGGGCAGAGCAATTGGGCAAAAGACCATGTTTGTGAGAACGGGTGGCTGTGACTATCATTGCGATTGGTGCGATTCTGCTTTTACTTGGGATGGCTCGGAAAAGCCTAAGCGAATGACTACTGATGAAGTGATTGAGCAGCTTGACCAATTGGGAACGTACGATTATGTGACTTTATCAGGTGGCAATCCATGTTTATTGGCGAATAATATGGCAGAGCTTGTTGCCAAATTAAAGGCACGTGGGGTGACCTTAGCTATTGAAACGCAAGGCTCGCGCTGGCAAACGTGGCTAAAGGACATTGACCAAGTAACGCTTAGTCCCAAGCCACCGTCAAGTAAGATGACGGTTAATTTTGAAACGCTTGATTTTATTGTTTCGCAATTGAAAAAAGACCAAATCACCTTTAAAGTTCCAGTTTTTGATGATGCTGATTTGGTATTTGCTAAAATGATTCAAAAACGTTATCAACCTGATGTTTTGTATTTATCAGCTGGTAATCCAGAACCGCACGCCAACGGCAATATCGTGGAACACCAGCTCGAGCGTTTGCGACAACTATGGGAGACAGTAGCAACTGACCCAGAATGGCAAAGCGTGCGCGTGTTGCCACAATTACACACGCTTTTATATGACAACCAACGCGGTGTTTAAAAGGAGAATGAGATGACTAGAACAGATGAAATGAAAGATTTGACCCTTTTGGGAAATCAAAAGACGACTTACACTTACGATTACGACCCAAGTATTCTGGAATCATTTGATAATCGTCATGTTGACAATGATTACTTTATCAAATTCAATTGTCCAGAGTTTACATCACTTTGTCCGATTACTGGGCAACCAGATTTTGCAACGATTTATATTTCTTATATCCCAGATAAACTTTGCGTGGAATCAAAATCATTGAAACTTTACCTTTTCAGCTACCGTAATCACGGTGATTTTCACGAAAATTGTATTAATACGATTGGTAAAGATTTGGTTGACTTGCTTCAGCCACGCTTTCTTGAAGTCTGGGGAAAATTTACACCACGTGGTGGCTTATCAATTGACCCATATTTTAATTATGGAGAGCCAAATACCAAGTATGAAAAAATGGCAGATTATCGCCTAATAAATCACGACTTGTACCCAGAAAACATTGATAATCGTTAATTGAGAACTAAAAAGAACTTCGTTCAAAAAAACGAAGTTCTTTTTATAGTCATAGTTAAATACGGAATGAAAAGGCGATTCCTGACCCCCCAACTGCCATTAAAAGTAATCCTGTTAGACGCCCAATAAAAATAGCTGAAAGTGCAGGATTGAGCAGGAGGAAGAGTCCTAAAAGAATGGCAAGGACCGCAGAGCCTAGGAAACGATTAGCGTCATAAAACCCTGCTTTACGCATTTGGAAACCACCAATTAAACGAAGGATGCCGCTAATAAGAATCCAATAAGCAGCAATCGTGATAACAGCACTCGATAAAGACATGGCTGAGCTTGATAGAAGAATAATTCCAAAAATAATAGATAAAATACTTTGCAACAAATACCAAAATGATCGCTCGACACTATTGGTATACATCAAAAGGCTGGTGATTCCAGACATGAAAACTAATAAAGCGATTATCCAACCAATCATTGCAGTCGTGGTAAAAGGATGCACAAAAAGAAAAATACCGATAAGTAGTGCTAGAATACCTGACCATAGTGATAAACGTTTCATAATATACCTCCTAATAATATACCATTATATTACCATATTTTTCGTGAAAAGGAGAACATAAAGTCCGCCAGAATGACGAAATCTAGCCCTCAACTTCACAAACGATGTTATATTTTATGACATAAAAACGGAATTTTTTCAAAAAAGTACGGTAAATACTTGACATAAATTTTCAGAAAATTTATAATATTCCTTGTAGTCTATTGATTACAAGATTTATAATCTGATTTTCGGAGGAAATATATATGACAACAGGTAAAGAGTATGTAGCTGGTGTCTTTGATAAAGTCAAAGCGCAAAATGCTCATGAACCAGAGTTTTTACAAGCAGTAGAAGAAGTATTTGAGTCACTTGTTCCAGTGTTTGATAAATATCCAAAATACATTGAAGAAAATCTTCTCGAACGTTTGGTTGAACCAGAACGTATCGTTTCTTTCCGTGTTCCTTGGGTTGATGACAAAGGTCAAGTTCAAGTAAACCGCGGTTTCCGCGTACAATTCTCATCTGCTATTGGACCTTACAAAGGTGGTCTTCGTTTCCACCCATCAGTAAACCAATCAATCATCAAATTCCTTGGTTTCGAACAAATCTTTAAAAACTCATTGACTGGTCAACCTATCGGTGGTGGTAAAGGTGGTTCAAACTTTGATCCTAAAGGTAAATCAGACAACGAAATTATGCGTTTCTGCCAAAGCTTTATGACAGAGTTGAGCAAACACATTGGTGCGGATACTGATGTTCCTGCTGGTGATATCGGTGTTGGTGGGCGTGAAATCGGCTACCTTTACGGTCAATACAAACGCCTCCGCAATGAATACACAGGTGTTCTTACTGGTAAAGGACTTACTTACGGTGGTTCTCTTGCTCGTACAGAAGCAACTGGTTACGGTGCTGTTTACTTTGCAGAACAAATGCTTAAAGCTCGTGGTGAAGATTTTTCCGGTAAAGTCGCTCTTGTTTCGGGCTCAGGTAACGTAGCGATTTACGCTACTGAAAAACTTCAATCTCTTGGTGCTAAAGTTGTTGCTGTTTCAGATTCATCTGGTTATGTTTATGATCCAGAAGGTATTGATGTCCCTCTTCTTAAACAATTGAAAGAAGTTGAACGTGCACGTATTGTCAAATACGCTGACGCTCGTCCAAGTGCAACATTTACACCTGCTGGTGAAGGCTCAATCTGGTCAATCAAAGCTGACCTTGCATTCCCATGTGCTACACAAAATGAAATTAACGAGGAAGATGCGAAAGCTCTTGTAGCTAACGGTGTTATTGCTGTTACAGAAGGTGCAAATATGCCTTCTACACTTGAAGCTATCGAAGTTTTCCAAAAAGCTGGCGTTTCATTTGGTCCTGCCAAAGCTGCAAATGCTGGTGGTGTAGCGGTATCAGCTCTTGAAATGGCTCAAAATAGCCAACGTACACCTTGGTCATTCGAAGAAGTAGATGCTAAACTTTATGACATCATGAAAGGTATCTACGATAATTCTGCAGCAGCAGCTAAAGAATTTGGTGCTGAAGGTAACCTTGTTGTCGGTGCCAATGTTGCTGGATTCCTTAAAGTTGCAGAAGCAATGTCAGCACAAGGTATCGTTTAAAATCTTGTCTTTCACAAGACTGTTGTATAACTCTTAATGACTTAATCAACAATCTTTTATAATCTTTAATTACATTCTCTAATATCAAATAACCGAAAATGAGTCCACGAAGTGTGGGCTCTTTTGGTTGGTATCGTTGCAACTCATTTTCTTTGAGAATTAGTTATTCTCAATTTTGTTGGTGCAATAAAATCTTGTGACAAATGTGAGAAAGCGCATGGTAGCAAGGTTTTATTTATTTTGTTATAATGTTTTTAGCGAAAGCGAGGGCTTGATATGGTTATAGTGAGAAATGCTTTGGCTAGTGATGCTGGGGCTATTTTGGCATTTTGCCAGCAGATTGGTTCAGAAACAGATAACTTGTCTTATGGAGAAGAAGGGGTGTCTGTTTCTGTTGCAGATGAGGGAATCTTATTAAGTGAGATTCAAAAATCTAAGACATCACATTTCTTAGTAGCCGAAGAAGCTGGTGAGATAGTAGGAACGTGTAATTGTAGTGCTTTTCGTAAAAAACGATTGGCGCATCGTGCAGAAATTGGTATCGCGGTGAAAAAAGCCTACTGGAATCAAGAAATTGGGCGTCAGCTATTAACGCGATTGATTGCAGCAGCGCAGCAATCAGGCTTAAAAGTCTTCTCACTTGAAGTTCGGTCTGATAACGACCGAGCGATTCATCTTTATGACAGTCTTGGTTTTCAAAAGATTGGAACGTTTAAGCACTTTATGGAAATTGATGACCAAGCTATTGATTTTGATATTATGGAATTACTATTGGAGAAAAAATGATTAAACAGATTGTAAGAGACACCTTTTTCTTGGCGCAAAAGTCAGAAGAAGCAACAAAAGAAGATTTGTATTTGGCACAAGACTTGCAAGATACTTTAGTGGCAAACCGTGATAATTGTGTCGGCATGGCTGCTAATATGATTGGCGTTAAAAAGCGAGCAATTATTGTTAATATGGGAGTAGCAGATTTGGTGATGTTCAATCCAGTTTTGCTTAACAAATCACTTCCATTTGACACGAAAGAGTTTTGTTTATCATTGACAGGAGCACGACCAACACGTCGTTACCAGAAAATTGAAGTGGCTTTTTTAGACAAAAATTGGAGCCAACAAACCTTAACCTTGACAGGGTTGCCAGCACAAATTTGCCAACACGAATTAGATCATTTGGAAGGTGTTATCATTTGATTTTCAAAAAAAACAAAAACAAACGTTGATATATCAATGTTTGTTTTTGTTTTCAGAAAATAATTGAAAAAATAAAGTAGAAGTGAAGCTTTTTCTTGACAATAGTTCTCATAAGAACTATAATGTATCCTACAAGAATAAATCTTGGTATTTTTCAGAAAGTGAGTAAAAGATGCATAAGAAAGATCCGTTTTCACAGTTTAGGGATTTTATCAATTTAGCGGAAAATCGTGTCCATGCTCTTGCGGAAAGTCATGGTGTTGAAAATCTGGCTGGTCCACAGGGATTTGCAGTGTTGTATCTCCATGATAATCCTGATAAAGAAATTTATATCAAGGATATTGAGAAGAGACTAAGAATTTCAAAGTCAGTAACTAGTAATTTGATTAAGCGCATGGAGAAAAATGGTTTTATCCGAGTTATTTCGTCAATAGAAGATAAGCGTTATAAGCAAGTGGTGTTGACTGAACTTGGAAAATCAAAGGCTCAAAACATTCAAGATTTCCATGATGAAATGCATAGACAAATCTTAGCTGGTGTTGACCATGAGGATCTCAAAATTTCGTTTCGCGTCTTTGACCGCATTTTGAAAAATTTAGAAAACAAGGAGTAACGCATGTTAAAAATTTTGAAACGCTTAACAGTAAAAGAAGTTACGATGCTTATTTTTGCTGTATTATTTGTGTGTTTGAATGTTTATCTTGAGTTGAAAATTCCAGATTATATGTCGGATATCACAACCTTGCTATCAACAGAGGGAACAAAAGTAAAAGATATTTTTGCTTGGAACTTTGATGCGCCAGGGATGCGTATGGTCTTGCTTTCTTTGGGAAGCTTTGCGGCATCCGTCGTTGTCGGTTTCCTGGCTGCTCGTATTGCGGCAAGTTTTAGTACACGTCTACGTGATGACATTTTCCATAGTGTCTTGAATTTTTCAGATGCTGAAATCAAGAAATTTTCAATTCCTAGTCTTTTGACACGTACAACCAATGATATTACACAAATTCAATTGGTTTTCACAATGGGAATCCAAGTCATTACTAAAGGACCTATCATGGCAATTTGGGCAATAACCAAGATTGCTGATAAAAATCATGAATGGCTATTGGTTCTTATTGTCGCAGTTGCGGTTATGTTCTTGATGATTATGTTCTTGTTGATGATGGTGATGCCTAAACAACGCATGATTCAAACATTAACCGATAAATTGAACAGTATTACGCGAGAATCATTGACAGGTATCCGTGTGGTGCGTGCATACAATGCCGAAGATTATCAAGATGCCAAATTTGCACAAGCCAATGATAATGTTACCAATCTTAACCTCTTTATTGGACGTTCAATGGCGTTGTTATCTCCAGTAATGACAGGAATTTCAAGCGGAATGACACTTGCTATCTACTGGATTGGTGCGCATTTGATTGAAAATATTGCCATTCCGACAGATCCAACGAAAATTGCTGGCGCTATGCAAGATAAAGTTGATTTGTTCTCAGATATGGTTGTTTATTCATCATATGCCATGCAAGTTGTTATGGGATTCATGATGATGATTGTTGTATTCTTCATTTTACCTCGTGCTGTTGTTGCTGCTGGGCGTATTAATGAAGTTCTTGAAACAAAATCTTCAATTGAATATCCAGAAACAAATCAAGCTAAACCAACTGAAAAAGGTTCTGTTGAATTTGACAATGTTTCATTCCGTTACAGCAAAAATTCAGAAGCTGTTTTGGAACACGTTTCCTTTAAAGCGAAAGCTGGAGACACGATTGCCTTTATCGGTTCAACTGGTTCTGGTAAATCAACTTTGGTGAACTTGATTCCACGTTTTTATGACGCGACAGAAGGAACGATTAAAGTCGATGGCATTGATGTTCGTCAATATGACCATGATACGCTTCATAAGATTGTTGGTTATATTCCGCAAAAAGCAGTGCTTTTCAGTGGGGATATCGCTTCAAATATGGATATGGGAGAAAGCAATAGTTCGCCACTTGATGATGACAAGATGTGGGAAGCTCTTGATTTAGCTCAAGGTAAGACATTCGTTGAAATGAAAGACGGTAAGTTAAAAGCACCTGTTGCTCAAAGTGGTCAAAACTTCTCAGGTGGTCAAAAACAACGTTTGGCAATTGCGCGTGCTCTTGCTCGTAAACCTGAGATTATCATCTTTGATGATTCGTTCTCAGCACTTGACTACAAGACTGACCGAATCCTTCGTTCACAGTTGAAAGAACGTACAGCTGATATGACGAAATTAATCGTGGCACAACGTATCTCAACGATTATGGACGCTGACCAAATTTTGGTCTTGGATGAAGGTAAAGTTGTTGGTCAAGGTACGCACGAAGAATTGCTTGCAAACAACGATGTTTATCGTGAAATTGCTTACTCACAACTATCTAAGGAGGAATTAGAAAATGGAAAATAAGAAAAAAACATCTTTCTATGACAGAATGAAGCCCTATATTAGAGGTTTCCAGCTTCCATTTCTTCTTGCAGTGATTGGAGCAATTGTTTCTGCGACGGTTACGGTTATTGGACCTGATAAATTAAAAGAAATCACCAATACAATCACCAAAGGTTTGACACCAACGGCGACTGGTATGATTCCAGGAATCGACTTGGATAAAGTTGGTAAAATTGCATTAACTTTGGCAATTTTATACGTTATTTCAGCAGTAGTTGGTTATATTCAAAGCTTTACCGTAGCGACTATCGTTCAACGTTTTTCACAACGTTTACGTAAAGCTATTCAGACCAAAATTGACAAGGTTCCATTGAATTACTTTGATAGTCATTCGCAAGGGGACACCCTTTCTCGTGTGACAAATGACGTTGACTTGCTTGGTCAATCGCTTAACCAAAGTTTGGGAACTTTGGTGACATCAACCATGTTATTGATTGGATCAATTTTCATGATGTTCCATTCAAATGTCAGCATGGCTCTAACAGCGATTGGGTCTGTTCTGATTGGTTTTGTTTTGGTTATGGTTATCATGGGCTCATCACAACCATTGTTCAAACGTCAACAAAATAACTTGGCTGCGATTAATGGTTATGTTGAAGAAATTTACTCTGGTCATAATGTGGTAACAAGTTATAACGCTGCTGGTGAAACAAGCGAAACCTTTAAAAAATTAAACACCAATCTTTATAAATCAATGTGGCAATCACAGTTCTTGTCAGGTATTATGATGCCGCTTATGATTTTCGTTGGGAACTTTGGTTATGTTATGGTCTGTGTGGTTGGTGCCGTTAAAGTTATCAATGGTGATATTACCATGGGGGATGTGGTTGCCTTTATGACTTATGTTCGTATCTTCTCACAACCATTGTCACAAATTGCGCAAGCTTTCACACAAATGCAATCAGCAACAGCTGCCATGAGCCGTGTCTTTGAATTCCTTGAAGAAGATGAAATGGAAGATGAGTCTGATAAGGAACGTCAACTTAGTGATGTTAATGGTGAAGTTACCTTTGATAATGTTTTCTTTGGTTATTCTAAGGATAAAACAATTATCCATGATTTCTCCGCTGTGGCGAAACCTGGTCAGAAAGTTGCCATTGTTGGACCAACAGGCGCTGGTAAAACAACCATTGTTAACCTGCTCATGAAATTCTATGAAATCGATAAAGGTCAAATCACTATTGATGGTGTGGATACACGTTTGATGACACGTGAAGAAGTGCATGACCAATTCTCAATGGTGCTTCAAGATACGTGGTTGTTTGAAGGAACAATCAAAGAAAACTTGATTTACAATCAAGAAAATATTACAGACGAACAAGTTATTGCAGCGGCTAAGGCTGTTGGTGTTCATCACTTTATCATGACACTTCCAAAAGGTTATGACACTTATCTTGATGATTCTGTAACACTTTCAATTGGTCAAAAACAACTCTTGACGATTGCGCGTGCTCTTTTGAAAGATTCACCGCTCCTTATTTTGGACGAAGCAACGTCATCAGTTGATACACGTACTGAAGAATTGATTCAAAAAGCCATGGATAAATTGATGGAAGGTCGTACATCATTTGTTATCGCTCACCGTTTGTCAACGATTAGAAACGCTGACCTTATCCTTGTGATGAAAGATGGTAACATCATCGAACAAGGCAATCACGATGATTTGATGCAACAAGGCGGCTTCTATGCTGACCTCTACAATTCACAATTTGAAGTAGCTTAAAACTAAACGAGTCTGGGACAACGTGCTCAGCCTCGTTTTTTATTGTCTGCATAGTCTGGCTAGAAGATTTTAGAAAGTTAGGCAAGTACCTAGCTTTTTCTTTTGTTTTTATTTTGTAATGGCATTTATATAACTTGCAATCAATTTTTAAAGCAAAAGTGGCATTTGTTTAGGAATTGAAAAATAGTCAAAATATTTGACTAATTTTGGTGGATATGACATAATAATGGGAAATTATTGAAAACGTTTAAAAGGAGGGAAGAAAGTGAAAGCTGTTATTGTTAGCAAAGCAGGAGATAGTAGTGTTTTAAAGGTGACTCAGATTGCTAAACCGCAAGTGAAATCAGGTTGGTCTTTGGTGAAAATTATGGGATTTGGGATTAATCGTTCTGAAATTTTTACCAGACAAGGCTTGTCGCCGAGTGTCACCTTTCCAAGGATTCTTGGGATAGAATGTGTTGGCGTCATTGAAGAGACGACGGACGAGCAACGTTTGCCAGTTGGTCAAAAAATCATTTCGATTATGGGAGAAATGGGACGTGATTTTGATGGATCGTATGCTGAATATGTCCTTTTGCCAAATGAGCAGATTTATCCTATCTCAACGCAGTTGGATTGGGCAACGTTGGCGACGATTCCAGAGACTTATTATACTGCCTTTGGTGCTTATCAAAATTTAAAAATCACCTCCCGTGATACGGTTTTGGTGCGTGCTGGTGCTAGTGGTATCGGGACGGCTTTTGTGAAATTGGTAAAAGCTAAATTTCCTGACGTGAACGTCTATGCAAGTGTGCGCAATACTGCTAAAAAAGCGCAACTTTTGGACGCTGGATATGATGATTTGGTTATTGATGATAATGGTGTGCTAAAGACGGATGTGACATTCACGAAAATCTTAGAATTAGTTGGACCTGCCACCATCAAAGACAGTCTAGGGCATTTGCAAGAAAACGGAATTATTTGTTCCTGCGGTCAATTGGGACGAAAATGGTATCTGGAAGAATTTGATCCAATTATGGAACTTAAAAATAATGTCTATTTGACAACATTTTATTCAGGCAATGTTTCACAAGATAAGATTCAGAAAATGTTAGCTTATATTGAGCAAGAACAAGTAGATGTTCGCCCTGAGCGTGTATTTGATTTGGATAGTATCCAAGCTGCACATGATTATCTTGATAGTGTTGCAGCATTTGGCAAGGTCATTATTTTAAATAAGGAGGAAAATTTTAGTGATAAGTAATGCAAAAAAATACGCTCGTTTGCGTGATGAGCAATTTTCCCTCTATGAAAGCTACGCTAAAAAGCATGGGCTAAATAGTAAATCGTTATTAGTTTTTATGTGGATTTATCATAATCCACATGGAATGACACAGGAGAGCATTGCAAAACGAACATTTTCAACGAAACAAGTGATTCAAGCAATTGTTAAAACTTATATGAAAAAAGGAATATTATATTTGGAGCCTTCTCGAATTGACAGGCGCAAGAAGTTGATTCGTTTAACTGAAACAGGTCAGCAGTTTGCTGCTGAATTATTGGATCCGTTAGCAGATTTTGAAGCGCAAGCAATGAGCGCTTTGACTTTGGAAGAACAGGAAGTTTTATTGTCAGCGACAGCGATGTTCACTGATAGGTTAACAGAACTTTTAGAAAGTCATCAGGTAAAGGAACATGTTAAATGATATAGCTGCATATTTTGCAGATAATGGAAATACTTATTTAGGATACGTTTGGCAACACATTAGCCTAAGTTTCGAGGCTTTGGTGATTGCCTTAATCATCGCTCTACCACTTGGCTATTTTTCTTATGAAAAGCCGTTTGTACGACAATTGTCAACGCTTTTAACGCAAGGGCTACGCGTTATTCCAAGCCTTGGAATCTTATTTATTTTGATTCCATTCATTGGAGTGGGGCGCTTACCTGCCTTGATTGCTTTAGTGATTTTGGGAATACCACCCATTTTATTAAATACGATTGTTGGGTTTGCGTCGGTTTCAGAAAATTTGCTAGAAACAGCTTTGGGACTTGGTATGACAAGGTCTCAATTATTAACAAAAGTCCAGTTTCCGTTAGCTCTGCCACATATTTTAAATGGCATTAAATTGGCATTGGTGGAAATTATTGCTAGCGCAACCTTGGCGACCTATATTGGAGCAGGTGGACTTGGTACTTTGATTTTTACAGGATTAGGACTTTATCGTTATGATTTATTGCTAATTGGTGGTGGTTCGGTTGCGATATTGTCGTTCCTTAGTATGATTATTTTTGATTTAAGCATAAAAGGGGTAGAACATTATGAAAAATAAAAAGGTGATTTCAGGAGCGTTACTGGTAGTCATTTTGGTGGCAATTGTTGGTGGGATTTGGGCGTGGCGCAATAATCAATCTTCTGAAGTGCAGCAATCGTCAACCACTATTCGTGTGGGGTCGAAAGATTTTACGGAAAATCTAGTCATTGCTGAAATTTATGCGCTTGCGCTTGAGGACAATGGTTATACCGTCGAGCGTGTGTCAAATATTTCAAGTTCTTTGATTCATAATTCAATTGTCAATGATGAGATTGACTTATATCCAGAATATACAGGAACTGGTTTGCTGTCAGTTTTGGGTGAGGATATGGAAACAGACTCAGAGAAAGTTTATAAGACTGTCAAAAAAGAGTATGAGGAACAATTTAACCTGACTTGGCTTGATTACGCGTCAGCAAATGATAGCCAAGGTTTGGTTATTCGTACGGAAGTCGCCAATTCACTCAACATCAAGACGATTTCTGATTTGCAAGCTCATGCTAGTGAATTGCGCTTTGCTTCACAAGGGGAATTTGATGAACGTGAAGATGGTTTACCAGGACTTGAAAAGACTTATGGTACCTTTAACTGGCAATCTTCAAAGGTGTATGATAATAGTTTGAAATACAGTGTTCTTGAAAATGATGAGGCAGATGTAACGCCAGCTTACACGACCGAAGGTCAGTTGGTTAGTACGGATAAATTCACATTATTGGAAGATGATAAACAGTTCTGGCCACCTTATAATTTAGCGCCCGTTGTGCGAGATAATATTTTGGATGACAATCCAGATATTAAAACCATTTTAAATAATATTTCGGCAAAACTTGATACTGAAACAGTTACGGAACTTAATGCTAAAGTGGATGTTGACGGTCAAGAATATACAGATGTCGCGAAAGAATACTACGATAGCATAAAAGGTTAGAAAGATAGATTTATGACAGAAAAGACAATGATTCAATTTGAGCATGTGAGCAAAGTTTATGGTGATAAAACGGTTGTTAATGATATTAACTTAACCATTGAAAATGGCGAATTTATCACAATTTTGGGAACATCAGGTTCTGGTAAGACAACCATGCTAAAAATGATTAACAAGCTGATTGAACCAACGTCAGGGACGATTTTCTTTGCTGGGCAAGATATTGAGCAGATGGATTCCGTTAGCCTTCGTCGTCAGATTGGTTACGTTGTCCAACAAATCGGCTTATTTCCACATATGACGGTTGCTGAAAATATTGCAACTGTTCCCAAGTTATTGGGCTGGGATAAGGAACGCATTGAAAATCGTGTGGGAGAACTTTTAGATTTGGTGCAATTGCCTGCAGTGGATTACGGCGAACGTTATCCGAGTGAATTATCTGGTGGTCAGCAGCAGCGGATAGGTGTTGCGCGTGCTTTAGCTGCTGACCCTGATGTCATGTTATTTGATGAACCATTTGGTGCCATTGATGCTATTACTCGTAATGATTTACAAGAGGAATTGCAAGCGATTCATCAGAAATTAAGTCAAAAGACATTTGTTTTTATCACTCACGATATTTATGAGGCATTTAAACTGGGAACACGCGTGGTTATCATGGATAATGGTACCATTTGCCAGTTTGACACACCAGAAAATATTATCAAAAATCCAGGAAATGAATTTGTTCAAAGATTGATAACAACTGCGCAGGAACAAGAAAAACTGTGGAGGGCTAGCTATGATTGATTATTTTAAGACATCTTCTGATAAGTTAATCACGGCGCTCATTGAACATATTGAATTGACGAGCTTTTCCCTACTGTTTGCTTTGTTATTTGCTAGTGTCATCACGGTAATTTTGCTGTTTTACCCTAAAATAAGGCTGGCTTCTGTTTACGTCTTATCGCTATTGTACGCCATTCCGAGTTTTGCGCTATTTACCTTGTTGATTCCCGTGACAGGTCTGGGGACGCGAACAGCCATAATAGTTTTGGTAATCTATGCACAATATACGTTAGTTCGCACATTTTTAGCAGGATTGACACAAGTTGATGACAGTATTGTTGAAGCGGCGACTGGTATGGGGATGACAAGGTGGCAAATATTAGCAAAAATTCAGTTGCCATTGGCGCAATCCTCTATTTTTGCAGGATTACGTTTGGCAGCAAGTTCAATGATTGCTATCGCAACAATTGCCTCAACGATTAATGCAGGCGGTCTAGGTAGTATTTTGTTTGACGGACTCCGCACAATGAGTTTGCCTAAATTGCTTTGGGGTATCATTTTGACTGTTGCCCTAAGCTTATTAGTCAACCTCATCTTGTATCTTGTTGAAGAATTAGTCAAGAACGAAAGCGTGAGTTAATGCGTCTTGCAATAATAAGAACACAAACCAAGAAGTTGGGCATTTTGCTCAACTTTTTAGCTCTTAAAAATGCCCCTTTTAGCTTCTTATAAGGAATTTTGTTATAATGAAACTATCATCTAGTTAGGAAAAGTTATGACAGATATGATTTATGGAGAATATGCGGATTACCTGCCTTTGATTTTGGAGGACTTTAGTCAGCGTATTCGCAAGAAAAATGATGAGGTTAAAAAAGAGACTGGTTATAAGCTGTTTGAACATTTTATCGCTCGCGTTAAGACACCTGAAAGTATGACAGAGAAGTGTCAACGCAAAAATCTTCCAGTAACAACCGAGTCTGCCTTGAAAAAAGTGCGTGATAGTATTGGTCTGAGGATAATATGTGGTTTTGTTGATGATATTTATACTTTAGTGGACCTTATCCGTTCTTTTGATGATTGCACCATTGTTGCTGAGAAAGATTACATCAAAAATGCGAAACCAAATGGTTATCGTTCTTACCATTTGATAGTAGAGGTTGTGACGCCTTATCCTGATTGTTTGGGAAATAGGCAGGGATCATATTTTATTGAAATACAGCTTCGTACCATTGCTATGGATTCTTGGGCTAGTTTGGAACATCAAATGAAGTATAAGCATGATATTAAAGACCCAAAACGGATTGTCCGTGAGCTCAAACGCTGCGCAGATGAATTAGCGTCTTGTGATTTGACCATGCAAACCATTCGAAACCTCATCCAAGAAAGCTCCCAAGATTAATGAATATGAGCTACGATAGGAGATAGCATATGAAAATATTAGTTGCAGAAGATGAAATTCAAATGAATCGTGTGTTGACTACGGCGTTAACCCATGAAGGTTATGATGTGGATTCGGTTTATGATGGACAGGCAGCTATTGATATGGCAAATGAAAATGCCTATGACGTTATGGTCATGGACATTATGATGCCTGTCAAATCTGGCATCGAAGCTGTGCAAGAAATTCGTCAAACAGGCAACCAGTCACACATTATTATGTTGACTGCCATGGCTGAAGTTGATGACCGTGTGACAGGCTTAGATGCTGGAGCAGATGATTATTTGACCAAACCCTTTTCATTAAAAGAACTATTAGCGCGTTTGCGGTCGATGTCACGTCGTGTGGATACCAATTTCACGTCTAATATTTTGACCGTTGGAACAGTTACTTTGAATGTTGGTGAGCAGGAACTTGTCAGTCAAAACACTATTCGCCTAGCAGGGAAAGAATCTAAAATGCTAGAATTCTTCATGCTCAATGCAGGTAAGAAACTATCAACTGACCAGATTTTTAACCATGTTTGGGCAAATGACAAAGATGACCCAGAGATTGATAATGGCTATGTTTTTATCTACGTTTCCTACCTTCGTCAAAAATTGAAATCAATTGGTGCAAATGTAGTGATTGAGGGCGAGGAAATGGGTGGTTATGAGTTGAAAGAATTGTAGGTGATGCCATGTTTCGAAAATTAAGGCTTCGTTTTATTGCGATTACCTCTTTAGCAATTCTGATTGTATTGTTTTCAGTGGTTGGGGTGCTCAATTCTGCCCGTCACATTCAAAAGGTAAATGAAATCAACAAGATTTTAACCTTGATTTCAGATAATGGCGGAACCTTTCCAAGCGTCTCCAAAGCAACTAGTGAATTGGGTGATACTGTTTCTGTCGATACGCTCTTTCAATATCGGTATTTTAGTGCTGTTGTTGATAAGGATGGCAATATCACTTCGTTAAATTTGAGCAGTATTTCTGATTTGACCAACGAGCAAGTGGAAAATTACCTGATTAAGATTAATAAATCAGGTGATACGAGAGGTGATTTTCGTTACAGTAATCACACCTATTCTTATCTTGTAACGGACGAATCAGATGATTCGACATTGATTGTGGTCTTGGACTCAACAAATCAAGTCGAGGAAAATATGACACTAGTTCATCTTTCCTTATGGATGTCAGGGGTTAGTTTTGCCTTCTTTGTTCTCATGGTTTCTATTTTTTCTGGTAGGGTTATTGAGCCTTTTATCCGAAATTATGAACGGCAACGTCGTTTTATCACGAATGCTGGTCATGAATTAAAGACACCTTTGGCGATTATTTCGGCTAATAATGAATTGGTTGAGATGATGAACGGTGAATCAGAATGGACAAAAAGTACCAACGACCAAGTTGAACGTATGACTGGCTTAATTAATAGTTTGGTGGCTATGGCCCGTCTAGAGGAACAACCTGAAGTAGTATTGACTGATTTGAATTTTTCAGCAATTGCTGAAGATGCTGCCGAGGACTTTAAGGGTCCTGTCATCAAAGACGGCAAGCAATTTATTATGGAAATTCAACCTGATATTCATGTCAAAGCAGAAGAAAAATCACTTTTTGAATTGGTGACCCTTTTGGTTGATAATGCCAACAAATATTGTGATGCAGGAGGAACGGTCTCAGTTAAATTAAGCAAAGCTAATCGCCTCTCAAAAGCACGTTTGGAAATTTCCAATACCTACGTCGAAGGCAAGAACGTTGATTATAGCAAATTCTTTGAACGTTTTTACCGTGAAGATGAATCACATAATAACAAAAAATCAGGTTATGGTATCGGATTGTCAATGGCACAGACCATGGTTAAACTCTTCAAAGGAAGCATTAGCGTTTCTTATAGCGGAGATACCATTACATTCCTAGTAAGTTTGTAGGGGCGAAAACTCTAAAGCTGATTTGCAAGTAGAGTAAGCAACACTCTAATAACTTACTTTCTCCTGTTCAAAACTCGTTAACATCAACAAAAGACGATTTCCGTTTGGAAGTCGTCTTGTTTTACTATTGTATATAAACTCGTTTTCTGACTTACAAGCCCAATAAGCGTTTGACGTGTTCTGGGCTTTCATTTGGTCCGTAGTTGTTTGGAAAACGGTCGAGTGACTGAATTTGCTTGATGTCATCTGGTGTGAGTTCAAAATCAAAAATATCAAAGTTTTCTTTCATGCGTTCTAAGTGAACGGATTTTGGAATGGTAAGGATGTCGTTTTGAACTTGCCAACGTAGAATGACTTGTGCCACAGTCTTGCCATGTTTTTCAGCTATGCTATTGAGCGTAGCGTCCTTAAAAATATTATCTTCTCCACGGTTGAAAGGGCTCCAAGCTTGGGTAGCTATGCCAAATTGGGCATTGGCAGCTTGAATGATAGGGTGTTGTTTGTAGGGGTGAAGCTCAATTTGGTTGAGTGCTGGCACAACTTCGGTATTGAGCGCAAAATCTGTTAAACGTCCAGTAGAGAAGTTAGAAACCCCAATAGCACGGATATATCCTTCCTTATAAAGCTCAATCATCGCACGCCAAGCGCCATGAGTATCACCATATGGTTGATGAATGAGATAAAGGTCAAGGTAATCAGTATCCAGTTTGCGTAGCGTTTCCTCAAAAGCCTTTTTCGTTTCGGTATAACCAAGGTGGTCAATCCAGACTTTACTAGTCAGAAAGACATCTTCACGTGAAAGACCAGAAGCCTTCACCGCACGCCCGACAGCTTCTTCATTTTTATAAATAGCGGCAGTATCAATTAAACGGTAGCCCACCTCAAGGGCGTTTTCGACTGATTCTTGGCATTGTGCTTGGTCGAAAATTTGCCAAATACCAAAGCCTAAAACAGGGATTTGGATACCATTATTTAACGTTTTAAAATTCATAATGTTTCCTCCTTAGTTTCATTTTAGCACAAAAGAAAGCAAAATAATGGTATGACGATTGCTTTATCAGTTTGCTTCAGGAAAGTCATTGAGGCTTTTCTTGATTTCTTGAATAAAGGCTGTTCCAATTTTTGAAACTTTTTTCTTTTTATTGGTCACATATCCAAGGATATGTTTAGGACTATCTTGCAGAGGAATGAGGACAATTTGGTTACGAACGAAGCTATTTACAATTCCAAGACCAGAGGCGTAGGCGTCTGTTGCACAAAGTAAATTCATGACTGTTCCACGGTCATTGCTATAGAGCACGTGCTGTTCATCGTGAATTTGCAAGGCATCCTCGTCAAAATTCAAACCTGATTGTTCCTGACGGAAGCGAATTTGGTCGTAACCTTTTAAGTCGCTTTCAGAAATGACATCCTTATGTGCCAATGGGTGATTGCGTCTAAGAAAAACACGTGTTGGAAAATCACCCAAAGACGTAAATTCCAAATCATGGTGTTCCAGGGAAGATTCCAAAATATGCTTATTTTCGTCATCCAGATAAATAATACCCAAATCAGCTTCAAAACGAGCAACACTTTCTAAAATTTTCTTAGTGGTCGTTTCAATCGTTTGAAATTCTTGATAATCTTGATTGAATTCTTGGGCAACCTTTACCAACGGAATTGACAAGAAATCATAATGATGCGATGCTACCGTGAAACTCTTTTTAAATTGGTCATGGTAACGTTGCTCAAGCAAATCAAGCTCACCGATAATACGTTTGGCATATTTCAAAAAATCATAGCCATCTTCAGTTAAGCGCGTGCCTGTATTGGAACGTGTGAACAGTTGAACCCCTAATTCATTTTCTAAATCCTTAATAGAACTTGATAAATTGGGTTGAGTCATAAATAATTCCTTAGCTGCCTGACTAAAAGAACCTACACGAGCGACTGCTTCAACATAACGACATTGTTGAAAATTCATAAAACCTCATCCCTTCTTCATAATAGTTGTTGTCATTATAGCAAAAATAAGATTAAAAAATCAGTAAATTTCTGATAGAAAAAAATAAAGCCGTGATAAGATTTTTGTATAACCTGTCATTAGTTTTCTAGATTATAAGCAGATTTTATGGATAATAATAAAAAATTTAGATTATACGAATGAAAAGAGACGTGGTAAGATAGGATTACTAAAAATCTTGAAGGAAGACGTGTCTATGATAGTAACCGAAAAGCAGTTAAGAAACATTTCAATAGTAACACTAATCATTTTTATCTTATCTCTTCTTATTTTTTGAAAATATCTCCTTTTAACCCATTGATTTCTGATTACCAGAGATCTGAAATCACGAAAGAAGATTTACAGTATCTTAATTGCTTAAAAAGTTTGACACATTTGCCTTGAAGATAAAAAGTCAGTCGAGAGAATATCTTGACTGGCTTTTTCTTTGGTTTTTGCTATAAGCAAATCTTATGGCTATTCATAAAAAATATAGATTTTTCAAGTATAAAAATGCATGATAGTATAATTGTCATACCAAAAGCAAAGGAGAAACAGATTATGACAACAAAGAGAGAATGGGTTTTAAAAGCATTTAAAAATGAAAAAGTCGACAAAGTTCCTGTCGGATTTTGGTATCATTTCACAACGGATGATGAAAGAGGCGACGGTTTTAATCCTGAGATTTTCAATAAAAATATCGCAGGACATAAAAAATTCGTTTCAGACGTCAATCCAGATTTTGTCAAGGTGATGAGTGATGGCTTCTTCACTTATCCTAATGAACAAATTCATCAAGGTGTCACTTCTATCAAAGAATTAGAAGGAATTGTCTCTATCGGTGAAAATCATCCTTGGATTACACAACAAGTTGAATTAGCCAAAAAAATACGTGAAGATTTCCCAGAAGATATTGCTTCTTTCTATAATATTTTTGCTCCTGTGACTTATTTGAAGTGGCAATTGGCAGGAAAAGGTGGCAATGGTGATGAAATCATTGAAAACTTTATCAAGGAAGATGCTGAGTTGACTAAAGAAGTTTTGGACGTGGTTGCTGGCGACATTGGCATCCTAACAAAACGTTTAATTAAAGAAGCAGGAGTTGACGGTATTTACCTCAGCGTTCAAAATTTGCAAGATTCACGTTCAAGCAAAGAAGAATACAACCAAGTGATTAAACCAGGTGAGCTTCACATTTTGAATCGTGCGATTTCTGCTGGTGGTACGAATATTCTTCACATCTGTGGTTATGAAGGCGCAACAAATGACATTATGTATTACACAGATTATCCCGCAGATGTCATTAACTGGGCAGTTGAATTGGAAGGTGTCAGCTTATCAGAAGGACGTCAATTGTTCGGTGGCAAAACAGTTCTTGGTGGCTTTGAAAATACTGAAAAAGGTTTATTATACCTTGGCAGTAAAGAAGCTATTCAAGGAAAAGTCAAAGAATTGCTTGATGAAGCAGGACGTCAAGGCGTTGTGATTGGAGCAGATTGTACCGTACCAAGTGATATTTCGTCAAAACGTATTGATTGGGTGAAAGAAGCAGTTGCTTTATGAGTTTTTAGGAAAAGGAGTGGATGTATATGAGTAAGAAAAAATGGATTGTTGCTGGTGGAATTGTTGTAGCGCTTGTTGCAGCGACAGTAATTGGACGTCAATTAACAGGTAAGACGACCGCAAGTGCTCAAAGCTCATCTGGCGATTCAGACAAGGTGACTATCCTTCAAGTCGCTCATACACAAAACTATGTGCCATACGATTATGTCGATGAAAATGGTGAAAGTGACGGATTTGAAGTTGCTGTTTTGAAAGCCGTTGATAAAAAATTGAAAAATTATAAATTCGAATACACAGGAACAAGTGACGAAGATTTGCTGATTGGTCTTGAATCTGGAAAATACGATATTGGTGTCAAAGGTGCATGGTACACTGCTGAACGTGCTGAAAAATTTGTGATTCCAGACGAAGCCATTGGTGCTAGTGTGATTGGCTTTGCCATTCGTAAAGAAGATGAATCAAAATACACAGATATCGATTCATTTGCTAATAGCGGTGGTAAACTCGTTCCAATTTCACCACAAAATGCTCAATATAATGTGATTCAAGAGTACAATAAAACAGCTAAAAATCCGATTGAATTGATAGAATCAGAAAGTTTCTCTGTTGCGGATGCCTATGCTTGGGTTCTTGAAGGACGTTACGATGCTTATTTCTCAATCAAGTTGTCATTTGAAGAAGCTGTTCAAGACGAAGATGGTGCTTATCATCAATATGCTGACCAATTAACATGGTTCCCATATAAAGGCATTGAAACTTATCCATTGATTCATAAAAATGCTACTAATGAAGCCTTTGCCGAAGAATATGATAAAGCTATTAAAGAGTTGAAAGAGGACGGTACAATCGCAAAACTTTCTGAAAAATACTTTGGAGAAGATGTCTTTAGTTACGTCACAGACTAGGAGATGCCTATGGTTTCTTATGAACCGTCTCGTGTGATAACATTTCTTCCGGAAATTTTATCAGCTTTACCTCTGACTTTATGGGTTTTAGTATTGACCATTTTATTTGGAAGCCTGTTAGGACTGTTTTTGGCTTGGTCACAGTTGTCAGGTGAAAAAAGCTTACCCTCTTTTGCAAGAGGATATGTCTTTATTTTAAGATGTACGCCCCCTATTGTGCTTATCTTTTTGGTTTTTTATGGTTTACCTCGTTTTTTAGAATGGTGGTTAGGCATCGATGTCAATGGTTGGTCTCGTTCAGTGTTTGTTATTTTAGCGATGACATTGTTGTTTGCAGCTAGTATCTCAGAAGTTTTTAAATCCTCTTATCAAGCACTTCCTAAAGGTCAATTAGAAGCAGGGCTTAGTATTGGTTTAACAGATTATCAGACATTTGTCAGAATCCTTTTGCCACAGGCGTTTCGGATTGCACTCCCCAATATCACGACAGCGATTATTAATCTATTAAAAGACATTGCTTTAGCCTATACGATTGGTCTAGTTGATTTAATGGGTGCTGGAAATTTGGTTATTTCACGAAATCTGGGCAATTATTCGCTTGAAACCTATACAGCGGTTGCCATTATTTACTGGGTTTTAGCGTTAATTTTAGCTGTTGGAACACATTTCATTGAAAATGAGTTAGACACGACACGAGGTTAAGGAGGGATTATGGATTTTTCTTACATTTTAGAAACATTTGTCAAAACTCTTTCTGGGATTCCAGTAACCTTGGGAATTATGGTTATTTCCATTCTTTTGAGTTTCTTTCCAGCTCTTTTTCTAGCTTTAGGGCGGATTTATAAGGTGAAAGGTGTTACGGGATTTTCAGTTATTTATCTCGCCTTTATTCGTTCGACTCCAGCTATTTTACTGATTTTATTTTTTTATAGTCTTTTTCCAAGTTTGATTAACCAGCTATTGAAAGCCACAGGTTTTAATATTTTTGACATTAATCCTATTTATTACGCTTACATTATTTTTGGGCTTATGACTACTGGAAGCCTATCTGAGATTATCCGCTCTGCCATTTTAACGGTTGATAAAGGACAGTTAGAAGCTGCACAGGCGCTTGGGCTTTCGACCAGTCAAGCTTATATTAGAATAGTTTTTCCGCAAGCTATTCGTCAGGTGCTACCAAATCTTTGCAACTTGGTGATTAATCTCGTCAAGGGGACCTCTCTTGTTTTTGTGATGACGGTGAAAGATATCACAGCGATTGCTAAGATTGAAGCTGCTTATGGTTACCATTATTTTGAATCCTATTTTGTTATTTTCATTATTTATATTATGATTTGTGGACTTATTCAATACGGTTTTAAATTTTTAGAAAAACGTGCTCAAATTGTTTGAGGTCAAGTTAGGAGTTTTCTATGTTATCAGTTAAAAATATCGAAAAATCATTTGGAGATAAAAAAGTTTTAGACGGGATTAGTTTGACAGTCAATCAAGGTGATGTTGTTGTCATCTTGGGACCTTCGGGTTCAGGAAAAACAACTTTCTTGCGGTCTCTTAATTATCTTGAAAAAGCTGATGCTGGGGAGTTGATACTAGATGGCAAGACCTACGATTTGGCAAAAATCAGTCGCAAGGATGTCCTTGAAATTCGCAAAAAAACAGCCTTTGTTTTCCAAAATTATAATTTATTTGCTAACAAAACGGCTATTGAAAATATTTTGGAAGGATTAGTCATTGCTCGCAAGATTCCAAAAGAAGAAGCTATCCCAATTGCTGAAAATGCGCTGAAAAAAGTTGGGCTTTTAGAGAAAAAAGACTACTATCCTAGTCAATTGTCTGGTGGGCAACAGCAACGGATTGGAATTGCGCGTGCTATCGCTGTGAAACCTGATGTCATTTTATTTGACGAGCCGACATCTGCTCTTGACCCAGAATTGATTGGAGATGTTCTTGATGTCATGAAAGAATTAGCCCAAGAAGGGGTCACTATGGTAGTCGTCACTCACGAAATGAGCTTTGCGCGTGATGTGGCAACACATGTCATCTTTATGGAAGGCGGACACATTATCGAAGAAGGCGACCCAAAAGAATTCTTCAGCAAACCAAAAGAAGAACGCACCAAACAATTCTTAACCCGCATCATCCCAGAACTCAATATAGACCCAGTGATTTAAACCAGTCCTTGACTGGTTTTTCTATTTTTTTATGATAAGGGCTAACATTTTCCAGTAAAAGTCGCTTTTTTTGTGGAACAATGATAAAATGGAGTATAAACTAAAAATTGTAAGAGAAGAGCATGACTAAGAAAATTGGCGTCGGTAAGGCGCATAGTAAGATTATTTGGATGGGTGAACATTCCGTTGTTTATGGTTATCCTGCCATTGCGATTCCGCTTCAAGGAATTAAGGTTGAATGTCATATTTATCCAGCTGAAGAAAAGATTCACTTTGATTTTTATGATACGTTATCAACTGCCGTTTATGCGGCGTTAGAGTACCTAAATCACACAGATGTTTCCATTACCTATGCGATTCGTTCTGAAATTCCACAAAAACGTGGCATGGGGTCATCAGCAGCGGTTTCTATCGCAGCTATCCGTGCTGTTTTTGATTATTTTGAGCAAAGCATTGATATGAATACTCTGGAAATTTTGGTGAATAAAGCAGAGATTATTGCACATTCAAATCCAAGTGGGCTTGATGCCAAGACTTGTTTGAGTGATAAAGCCATTACTTTTATTCGTAACATCGGTTTTAGTACCCTTGATTTAGATTTGGATGCTTATTTGGTTATTGCAGATACAGGAATTTATGGTAATACGCGTGAAGCTGTTGAGAAGGTTGCACAGGCAGAAGAGGCCAATTTACCACATCTAGCAGCCCTTGGCGACTTAACCGAAATTGTTCAAAAAGCTATTCAAGACAAAGATATTCAAAAAATTGGTCACATGATGACCAAAGCACACGCTCATTTACAAGCTATTGGTGTCAGCATTGACGTTTCCGACCAACTGGTTAAGCTTTCTTTGGGAAATGGTGCCCTTGGAGCCAAGATGAGTGGCGGCGGACTTGGAGGCTGTATTATTGCCCTTGCAAGTACCAAAGCTGACGCAGAAAAAATAAGTAACGCATTAAAAGAAGGAGGAGCGGTTCAAACGTGGATCGAAAAATTGTAACGGTAAAATCATATGCCAACATTGCTATTATCAAATACTGGGGGAAAGCTGATGCTGTCAAGATGATTCCAGCAACTAGCAGTATTTCTTTGACTCTGGAAAATATGTTTACCACAACAACTGTTTCTTTTTTACCACAATCGGTTGGTCATGATGAATTTTACATCAATGGTGTCTTGCAAGATGAAAAAGAACACGCAAAAATTTCTGCCATTATCGACCAATACCGTGGTGGACGTTCCGAATTTGTCAAAGTTGAAACTAGCAATAACATGCCAACCGCTGCAGGTTTATCATCAAGTTCAAGTGGACTTTCAGCGCTTGTAAAGGCTTGTAATGAACTTTTCGAAACTGGCTTAAATCAATCAGAGTTGGCACAAAAAGCCAAATTTGCTTCAGGCTCATCATCACGTTCATTCTTTGGACCGATTGCTGCGTGGGATAAAGACAGCGGAGATATTTATCCAGTGCAAACCAATCTCAAATTAGCAATGATTATGCTTGTTTTAAGCGATAGCAAGAAACCAATTTCTAGTCGTGAAGGCATGAAACGCTGTGCTGAAACGTCAACAACTTTTGCGGATTGGGTTAAACAATCTGAGCAAGATTATAAGGATATGCTTGCTTATTTGGAAGCCAATGATTTTGAAAAAGTTGGAGAATTGACAGAACGCAATGCACTTGCCATGCACGATACTAATACACACGCTAATCCACCATTCAATTATTTGACAAATGAGACCTATACAGCTATGGATTTTGTTAAATCGTTGCGCGCTCAAGGTGAAAAATGCTATTTCACAATGGATGCAGGTCCAAATGTTAAAGTTCTTTGTTTGGAAGAAGATTTAGAGCGCTTAACAAAACGTTTTGAAGAAAACTATCGTGTGATTGCATCACGTACTAAGGTGTTACCAGATGAAAACGATTAGTGTGCAGACAGGTGGAAAGCTCTATATTGCAGGCGAATATGCCATACTAACCCCTGGGCAAACTGCTATTTTGAAAAATATTCCCATTCCTATGACAGCGATAGTCAAAGAAGCCGAAAAAATTTCCCTTTTTTCAGATATGTTTGACTACGCTACTGATATGACAGCGGATAAGAATTATGCGCTCATTCAGCAAACCATTGTCACTCTGGCTACTTACCTTGACAAATCTTTGCATGATTTACCAGCATTTAAACTCGATATTACTGGAAAGTTAGAGCGTGACGGTAAGAAATTTGGCATTGGGTCAAGTGGTTCAGTGACGGTGTTAACGCTCAAAGCCTTGTCCGCATTTTATGAGCTAAAGTTATCAGCGGATACCATTTTCAAGCTTGCTTCCTATACGCTTTTAAAACTGGGGGACAATGGTTCTATGGGCGACATAGCTTGTATTGCTTACGATGATTTGGTGGCTTTCACCTCTTTTGACCGTCAAAAAGTGTCAACGTGGATTGCAACAGAAGACATCAAAACTGTACTTGCTAAAGACTGGGGCTATCGTATCGAAATCATCAAACCTGCGTTACTATGTGACTTCTTGGTAGGCTGGACAAAACAACCGTCCATTTCAAAAGATATGATTAATTTAGTCAAATCGGCCATTACAAGAGCATTTCTTGAGGATACAGAAAGAAATGTTCAAATCTGTAAGCAAGCCCTTCAAACAGGTGATAAGATGGCTGTTAAGGCAAGCCTGCAAAAAGTTAGTGATTTGTTGCTCGGTTTAAGCTCAGCTATTTACAACGACAAGTTAAAGGCGTTGAAATCTGCTGAAAAAGGTTTAGATGTCATTGCAAAATCATCTGGCTCAGGCGGAGGCGACTGTGGTATTGCAATATCATTCTCAGAAAGCGACAGCCACGAACTCGCCCAACGTTGGCAGAAAGCTGGTATTGAAATACTATATCAAGAAAGATTAAGTGATGAAAGATAAATTAAGTTTAGTCAGACCAATTTGGATTGAGGTAACCAAGAATGATTAATCGCAAAGATGAACACATTAAGTACGCTTTAAAATATCAATCTCCTTATAATTCTTTTGACGATATGGAGTTGATTCATCATTCTCTTCCTGATTATGATTTAAGTGAGATTGATTTGCACACCCATTTTGCGGAGCGTGATTTTGAGTTTCCTTTTTATATCAATGCCATGACGGGCGGTTCAGAAAAAGGCAGAGCTGTTAATCAAAAATTGGCTCAAATTGCACAATCAACAGGGCTTGTTATGGTTACAGGCTCCTACAGTGCTGCGCTGAAAAATCCTCATGATGATTCTTATCCTAGCAAAGAAGAATTTCCAGAGTTGCTGCTAGCGACTAATATCGGAATTGACAAACCTTATGAATTAGGGTTACAAACCATTCACGAAATGCAGCCCATTTTTCTCCAAATTCATGTCAATCTGATGCAGGAGCTTTTAATGCCAGAAGGTGAACGTGAGTTTCGCCAATGGAAAGAAAATCTCGCCGATTATGCCACAAAAATGCCAGCTCCTGTCATTCTTAAAGAAGTCGGCTTTGGCATGGATTTAAAAACAATTGAAATGGCTCACAAGTTAGGTATTAAAACTGTTGATATTTCAGGACGTGGTGGCACAAGTTTTGCCTATATTGAAAATCAACGAGGGCATAATCGTTCTTATCTCGATGAGTGGGGACAAAGCACGGTTCAAACGCTGTTGAATGCTCAGCCGATGATTGATAAGATTGAAATCTTGGCATCTGGCGGCGTTCGTCATCCTTTGGATATTGTAAAATGCTTGGTTTTAGGAGCAAAAGCGGTAGGATTATCGCGAGCAATCCTAGAACTTGTCGAAAAATATTCTGTTGAAGAAGTCATCACAATCATTAATGGCTGGAAAGACGACTTGCGCCTCATCATGTGTGCTCTGAATTGCAAAACAATTGCCGAACTTAGACAGGTAGATTATCTCCTATACGGAAAATTAAACGAAGCAAACCAAAAACGCTGATTCTTTTGAATCAACGTTTTTTATATATTACTAAATTTATCACAACATGTAATAAACAATGGCAATGTAATGTAGCACTGAAGCTAGTAAAATGAAGAGATGCCAAATCATGTGGTCGTAAGGACGTTTTCTAGCGTAGAAGATTGCTCCGATAGTATATGAAAGACCACCAGCAAGCATTAGTAGCCAGAAAGCAACACCAGTTTTGCTAACAATGCTTGGAATAATGAAAATCACTAGCCAGCCCATAAGCAAGTAGAGAAAGAGTGAGAATCTTTCATTAATCTTCTTGGCAAAAATTTTATATAAAATACCAAAAATAGTTGCGCCCCATTGCAAGATAATAATAACATATCCGAGCCAGCCACCTACTAAAGAGAGAGCGACAGGAGTGTAAGAACCTGCAATAGCAATGTAAATCATACTGTGGTCGATAATCCGCAAAATGAATTTCTGTGGTGAATCATATTGCATAGAATGATAAATTGTCGATGATAGAAACATCAAGAAAAGGCTAATATCAAAGATAGACATGCCGACAGCTGCTTCTATACCATAATGTTGATAACTATAAATGGCAGTGATAGGAAGCAGGACAAGCATTGCCACAGCTCCAACAGCGTGAGTGACACTATTTGCGACTTCTTCGCCGAATGAAAGACGTTTACTTAATTTCATAGTCATGCTAGCATTCATCTTTTTCTCCTTCTAATTCTTGAACTAATTGGTGAGTTTGGTAATACAGCTGCAATGTTTGACAAGCTGAAACGACAACAGGAGGTAAGTCGTCTATCTTTTCACCATTCATGCAAGCAACAAAATCATCATAACGTTTTTGTGATTGGTTGTCCGCTGTTAAAATCGCCAATGTTTGGCTAATTTCTTGAATGGAAAAGACGTTTTTTAAACTTGTAATGACAATTAATCGTGCCACCTGCTTACGACTGTATTTTTTCTTAATCGGCTTTTCGAGATGCCCATGTTTAACATAATTGTTAATCATAGAAGCCGTTAATCCTTTTTCGTTTTGATGATTGGCTTCGCCGATTTGGTTGACATACAGCAGTACCTGATCTAAATATAAATCTATATCTGGTAATTCAGACCATTTTGGATAAGATATTGTCATAAAGTTTTATTTACCTCTTTATCTAGTATCGATAACTAGATTATATAATCTCTAAAAAATATTGTCAAGAAAAAAACTTCATTTTGGAGAAATAATGTCAAAAAAATCAGAAAACTTAATCTTTTTCGTTCATTTACAGTTATAAAAAAGCGTCCGGGAGGTTCCAGACGCTTTGTCTATTTCAGATTTTTTAGAATTGTTTTGGCAGTTTCTAAATTCATATGTGGTGCTTGCAAGAGTTGTTGAACCACTTTGCCAACTTCGTTTTCAGTGGCACCAGCAAGAAGTGCTAATGATTTGGCTTGCAATTTCATGTGTCCTGCCTGAATACCAGTAGAAGTCAAGGCTTTCACGGCAGCGAAATTTTGTGCTAGCCCAACAGAAACAATGATTTTTGCAAGTGTTTGTGCATCTGGATGCCCTAATAGTTCGTGAACGATTTTAACGGTTGGGTTAAGTCCGATAGAACCACCGCGTGTTGCGATTGGCATTGGGAGCGTTAATTGACCGCGAAGTACTTGTTGCTCTTTATCAAATGACCAAGTTGCTAAACCACGGTATTGTCCGTCTTTGCAAGCATAGGCGTTAGCGCCTGCTTCGATAGCTCGCCAGTCATTTCCAGTTGCCAAGACAACGGCATCTATACCATTAAAAATCCCTTTATTATGTGTGGTAGCACGATAAACATCAACTTGAGCAAGTTTGCTTGCCAGTTGGAATTTACTTGCTAATGCTTGGGCTTCTGTTTTGTTGCGGCTGAGGTAGCGAAGGTCAACTTGACATTCGGTGGTAACCAGCGCCTGCGTTGCATAGTTTGAAAGAATTGCCATTAGACTTTTTCCGCCAGAAAGTTCTTCCAAACTAGGCACTAAAGCCTCCATCATGGTGTTGACCATATTGGCTCCCATAGCTTCTTGTGTATCAACCGTCAAGTAAACAATCAGAAACTCATCTTTTTCTTCCACAGTCAATTCTCTAGCGCCGCCACCACGTTTTACGATAGAAGGGTGAGCTTCATTGGCTAAGGTCAATAGCTGCGCAGAATGATTCAAGATAGTTTCTTTTGCGATAGCTTTGTCTACCACATCATAAAGGGCAACTTGACCAATCATTTTTCGAGAATGAACTTTGGTCTTAAAACCACCTGAACGTTTGATGATTTTAGCTGCAAAACTAGCCGCCGCCACCACTGAAGGTTCTTCAGTTACCATTGGAACGTTGAAAGTAGCACCATCAACCTGAAAATCAGGAGCAACTGAAAACGGCAAAGAGAAAGTTCCCAAAACATTCTCTGTTAGCTGATTGGCTGTTTCAAGCGATAGCAAGGTATTTTCTTTTAAGTCATTAAGCGTTTCAGTGCTTAAAAGACGATTATTTTCCAAATGTTCAAGACGTTCAGTTATTGCTTTTTTGGAGAATCCACTCCAGTTAACTTTAGTCGATTTCGTTTGTTTTTCCATAAATTCTTTCGTGTCCACGAATTTCTTTGAGGGCAAATGTTCCAGTTTTGTAATTTGCAAAAGAAGCATTACCGTCAGCATCTAAAACAGGTTCTTCAAAGAAGATTCTTTCGTAATCTTCAACAGAAAGAGCAATACGTTGTTTGAGTTCTTGAAGTCGGCTATTTTTAAGTTTGTCTTTGAAACCTTCAACCAATGTTCCAGTGAAAATTTCAGCAACTGCGCCACTTCCATAGCTGAAGAAAGCGATATTGTCACCGCCTACCAAGTTTTCACTATTTTCAAGAAGTGAAAGGAGTCCAAGGAAGAGTGAACCAGTGTATATATTTCCGACTTGTTTACTATAAAGGATAGAACTTTCAAAGTTAGCTTTAAGTTTTCCTTGCAAATCAGCTGGCAATGTTTTATCCATAATTTTATTAAAGCCTTTAAGGGCTAATTTTGGAAATGGTAAGTGGAAACAGAAAGCTGAAAAATCAGAAAGTGATGTATTAAAGCGTTTTTGAAATTCTGCCCATGTCGTTTTCAACATATCAAGGTATTGTTTGGTTGAATAAATACCATTGACGTAAGGCGTTGTTGAATAATTAGGACGCCAGAAGTCCATAATGTCGCGTGTTTGAGCAACGAAATTATCATTTAAGAGTAAAATTTGTGGGTCTTGTGAGATAAGCATGGCAATGCTACCAGCACCTTGCGTTGGTTCCCCTGAAGTGTGGGCTCCGTAACGAGCAATGTCAGAAGCAATAACGAGGACTTTTGATTCTGGGTGTTTTTCAACGTGTAAGCGAGCGTAATCAAGCGCTGCTGTCGCACTGTAACAAGCTTCTTTCATCTCGATACTACGTGCAAAAGGTTGAATTCCCAAAAGGTTGTGAATACAAGTTGCTGCCGCTTTACTTTGGTCAACAGATGATTCTGTCGCAACGATAACCATATCAATGGCTTCTTTGTCATCATTAGTAAGAATGCTGTCAGCAGCAGAAGCACCAAGAGTTACAATGTCATCATTGACAGGTGCAATACTAAGCGTTCTTAACAGCAAACCTTTGCTGTACTTTTCAGGGTCAACTTGACGACTTTCAGCTAAATCATCCATGTTTAGCATATATTGTGATGTCGCAAACCCGATTTTATCAATACCGATTTTCATGAATAAACCTTTCTGAATGATTGAACTCACCTGATACTACAATGTTTACGAGTACCTGCCTAGCTAACTCATAATGAGCTCAAATGTCTTATGGCATATTGAGTTCGTGATTATTATTAATTGAGTGACTAAATGTCCAAAGATAATTCTACCATAAAGTTGTGAAAATGCTCTACAAAAAAATTATTTATTTCATTCGTCAAAGTAATGGCAAAATATCTTGAATACAAGAAAAATACTAGCTTTTTTTGTTTATTTCAGATAAAATAGGAAAGAATGATTTTTTTTACAAAATCAAAAAATCCAAAGGAGTGAATGGCATGACAAAAGCTGATGTGATTTTTAAAGAAAATATCAAAAAAATTATGGAAGAAGGTGTCTTTTCAGAAAATGCTCGCCCTGTTTACCAAAACGGTGGACAAGCTAATTCAAAATACGTTACGGGAGCGTTTGCTGAATATGATTTGAGTAAGGGGGAATTTCCGATTACAACCCTCCGCCCTATTCCGATTAAAAGTGCTATTCGCGAAATCTTTTGGATTTATCAAGACCAAACGAATGATTTATCAGTTTTAAATGATAAATACAATGTCAAATATTGGAATGACTGGGAAGTTGACAACTCTGGAACGATTGGCGAACGTTATGGTGCTGTTGTCAAAAAACACGACATTATCCGTAAAATATTGAAACAATTAGAGGAAAATCCATGGAATCGTCGTAATGTCATCTCACTTTGGGATTACGAAGCTTTTGAAAATACAGACGGACTTTTGCCATGTGCTTTTCAAACAATGTATGATGTGCGTCGTGTTGACGGTGAGATTTACCTTGATGCAACTTTGACTCAACGTTCAAATGATATGCTTGTTTCACACCACATCAATGCTATGCAATATGTTGCCCTTCAAATGATGATTGCTAAGCATTTTGGTTGGAAAGTGGGAAAATTCTTCTACTTTGTCAATAACTTGCATATCTACGATAATCAATTCGAGCAAGCTCGAGAATTGATTTCTCGCGAATCTACGGATTGTAAACCACGTTTGGTACTCAACGTGCCAGACGGAACAGATTTCTTTGATATTAAACCAGAAGATTTTGAATTAGTTGATTATGAGCCAGTTAAACCACAAATAAAATTTGATTTGGCTATTTAATCCCTCTTTTGTGGTCGTTTCCGTATCACATTTCTGTATTTTTTAGGGAAATCTGATAAAATGAAATAGACGAAATGAGAGGACTGTATGACAAAGAAAATCGTTGCCATTTGGGCAGAAGATGAAAATCGTTTAATCGGAGTAAATGATGGCTTGCCATGGCGTTTACCAAAAGAATTAAAACACTTTAAAGAAACAACCATGGGACAAGCCCTTTTAATGGGGCGTGTAACCTTTGACGGAATGAATCGCCGTATTCTTCCAGGACGCGAAACATTGATTTTAACAAGAGACAAGTCCTTTGAGGCAGATGGTGTAACAATCGTTCATGACATGGACGAGGTTTTTGATTGGTTTGAAAAGCAGGATAAGACCCTTTATATCGTTGGTGGGGCTAGTATCTATAAAGCTTTTCTACCGCATTGTGATGCTATTATTAAAACAACGGTTCATGGTGTTTTTGAAGGTGATACGTATTTCCCAGACGTTGATTTGACAAGCTTTAGAAAAGTCTCTGAAACCTTCAACGAAAAAGATGATAAAAATGCCTACGACTTTACCATTACAGTCTTAGAAAAATAAAATAGGGAGATAGGAATGCAAAGAAGTATTTTTGGTGTATTCACGGCTTTCTTAGCGGTTATTTGTATTTTATGTGCCCTCCCAGCACTTAGAAAAAAACGATATGGATTGGCAGTTCTTTTGTTTTTAAATGCCTTTACAAATATAGTCAATACCATTCATGCCGTGTATGCTACCTTATTTTAATTTAGAGAGAATAGAATTAGAGAGAATAAAAGATGGTTGGAAATCGAACAAATGATGTAAAAGTTTATTGCTCATTCTGTGGAAAAAGCCAAGATGAAGTAAAAAAAATCATTGCAGGAAACAATGTTTTTATCTGTAATGAGTGCGTGGCTTTGTCACAAGAAATTATCAAAGAAGAACTTGCTGAAGAAGTTCTTGCAGATTTAGCGGAAGTTCCAAAACCTAAAGAGTTGTTAGCAACTCTTGACGAATATGTCGTTGGTCAAGACCGTGCCAAACGCGCGCTTGCCGTAGCTGTTTATAACCATTACAAACGTGTTTCTTTTGCGGAAAGTCGCAACGAAGAAGATGTTGATTTGCAAAAATCAAACATTTTGATGATTGGTCCCACAGGTTCAGGAAAAACATTCCTAGCTCAAACTTTGGCTAAAACATTGAATGTACCGTTTGCGATTGCTGATGCGACATCATTGACAGAAGCAGGATACGTTGGTGAAGATGTTGAAAATATCCTTTTGAAATTAATTCAAGCAGCTGATTTTAATATCGAACGCGCAGAACGCGGTATCATTTACGTGGACGAAATTGATAAAATCGCTAAAAAAGGCGAAAATGTCTCAATTACACGTGATGTTTCAGGTGAAGGTGTTCAACAAGCACTTCTTAAAATCATTGAAGGAACAGTTGCTAGCGTACCACCTCAAGGTGGACGTAAGCACCCTAACCAAGAAATGATTCAAATTGATACTAAAAATATCCTATTCATTGTCGGCGGTGCTTTTGATGGTATCGAGGATATTGTCAAACAACGTTTAGGTGAAAAGGTTATCGGTTTTGGCCAAAATAACCGTAAAATTGATGAAAATGCTTCTTATATGCAAGAAATCATTTCAGAAGATATTCAAAAATTTGGCTTGATTCCAGAGTTTATCGGACGTTTGCCAGTTGTAGCGGCACTTGAACAGTTGACGGCTGATGATTTGGTTCGTATCTTGACAGAACCACGTAATGCCTTGGTTAAACAATATCAAACACTATTATCATATGATGGTGTTGAACTAGAATTTGATAAAGATGCTTTGCAAGCTATTGCTAACAAAGCCATTGAACGTAAGACAGGAGCTCGTGGTTTACGCTCAATTATTGAGGAAACTATGATGGATATCATGTTTGAAATTCCTAGCCAAGAAGAAGTGACCAAGGTTCGTGTCACTAAAGCGGCTGTTGAAGGCAAAGATAAACCAATTTTGGAAATTGCGTAAGGAGCTGACGATGACTGAGTATTTAAATACCCACAACGCTTCGCTTCTGTTGAGCGCAGCCAATAAATCCCATTATCCGCAAGATGATTTACCAGAAATTGCGCTTGCTGGGCGTTCAAACGTTGGAAAGTCGAGCTTTATTAATACCCTTTTAGGGCGTAAGAACCTAGCTCGTACATCTAGTAAGCCAGGAAAAACCCAATTGCTTAACTTCTATAATATTGATGATAAATTGCGTTTTGTCGATGTGCCTGGTTACGGCTATGCCAAAGTTTCTAAATCAGAACGCGCCAAATGGTGCAAGATGATTGAAGAATATTTGGTAAGTCGTGATAATTTGCGTGCCGTTGTCAGCTTGGTTGATTTGCGTCATGAACCAAGCGCTGATGACGTTCAAATGTACGACTTCCTAAAATATTATGAGATTCCCGTTATTGTCGTTGCCACAAAAGCTGACAAGATTCCACGTGGCAAATGGAACAAGCACGAATCAGCAATCAAAAAGAAATTAAACTTTAATAAATCAGATAAATTTATTATCTTTTCATCCGTTGACCGCACAGGTTTAGATGAATCTTGGGATAGTATTTTAGATGAATTATGATAAGAGGCTGGGTTTTGAACTGCACCTCAAAAGTTAGACAGAAAAAATCTAACTTTTGAAGTGTTTTTATATGAAATTAAGTTATGAAGATAAAGTAAAAATATATGAGATGATAAAATCAGGCGTTACTTGGTCATACATTCATGACCAGTTCGGTGTGAAGACTAATAACTTAATATGTTCCGCTTAATTGAACGTTATGACATAGAGATTATAAAAAAATGGTTGTTTGGCTATACTGGATTCATTGGACGGTTGCACTAGGGATAGAGTTCCTTGGGCGACTATACTAATGGGGTGTGGTTTTCCCAATGTTCCAGCGTGGCTTTTTGCGACTTTTTTTGCGCTGATTATTTTTTCGGTTAACGCTCTAAGCGTGCGCAGTTTTGGTGAAGCAGAATCTTTCTTTGTCTCAATCAAGGTGATTGCTATTATTATTTTGGGATTGGGAGCGATGTTTGGTTTAGTCTCATTTGACGGCAAACACAAAGCAATTCTTTTCACGAATCTAACAGCAGGTGCTTTTCCGAAGGGAATTGTAGCTGGTGAAATGGACAATCCTAAAGAAGCTGTGCTTAAGGCAATCAAACCAATGATTGGTCGTCTAGTGATTTTCTTTGTTTTGACAATCGTGGTTCTCGCTTCGCTATTACCAATGAAGGAAGTTGGGAGTTCGATAGCGCCATTTATTGATGTATTCGATAAAATTGGAATTCCTTTTGCTGCAGATATTATGAATTTTGTCATTCTAACAGCGATTTTATCGGCAGGAAATTCAGGACTTTATGCTTCTAGCCGTATGCTTTGGTCTTTGGCAAACGAAGGAATGTTGTCAAAAAGGTCGTCAAAATCAATGAACACGGTGTCCCAATGCGTCCCTTCTTTTGTCAATGGCAGGTGTGGTCTTGTCACTATTTTCAAGTATTTATGCGGCAGATACGGTTTATCTTGCCTTGGCATTAATTGCAGTAGCCCTGCCGTTATTTCTGGCTTGCTAAAACGGATTCGAACGGTTTCGCCCAAGCCTTTGGAGACCTATCCAAATTCTGGCGAGATTTACGACGGTGCAACACAAACTTGGAAATCCATACCAGATAATTCACACACTCTTCTTAAAAATAGCAGAGCTTGGAACCAATTAGGCGCAAAAATAGTCGGCGGTAGCTGTCGCACAAGCCCAGAAGATATCGCATGCCTAGCCCAAGCCTTTCGAGAATAACTAAAGTAGGCAGATTATGGTGAGTTAAGATATAAGGAGTAGAAACTTTTATGCAGGAAAGTCGATTGTTTAGGATTGTTTATTACTTACTCAAAAAGGGAAAAGCTACAGCTCCAGAATTAGCCAAAAAATTCGAAGTATCAGTCAGAACAATTTACAGAGACATTGACGCTATTAGCGCTTCAGGCATTCCGATTTATGCTATGCAAGGAAAAAAAGGTGGCATTGTAATTGATGAGGAATTTACCTTAGATAGATTAGTATTATCATCAAAGGAAAAAGAACAAATTCTAACAGCTTTGCAAGGTTTACAGGCTACCCATGACAAGGCTACCAATGAATTATTGACAAAAATAAGTGCACTTTTTCAGATACAAACAACGAATTGGATTGAGGTGGATTTTTCAGATTGGCGGCAAGGGCAGCCAGAGCAGAATATTTTTAATGACATTAAATCCGCTATTTTAGATAAACACATGATATCTTTTAACTATTTTAACAACCAAAAAGAGTATGTGTTTCGCTATATCCAACCCCTAAAACTTGTTTTTAAAAGTAAAGCATGGTATGTGTATGGTTTTTGTATGCTTAGAAATGACTATCGGCTTTTTAAACTAACTAGAATCGAACAGCTTAAAATTACAGAGGAGCAGTTTACACCACCTGAAGTCATTCCCAAGGTTGATACGTTCATAAAGCAGGAAAATCTGATTACCGTAACTCTAAAATTTGATAACCAAGTAGCGTTTCGTGTGTATGATGAATTTTCACGAGATTGCATTACAGAAGAAAATGATTTTTTAGTTGTAAAGACACTGTTTCCAAATAACGATGTGTTTTATTCCTATCTTTTTTCTTTTGGCGAATACGTGGAAGTTTTAGAGCCACGAGAAATGAGGGAAAGCGTACAGCGTCAAATTAAGAAAATTCAAGAAAAATATAAAACATGACAACTGTTGTCATGTTAAGTTTTATATAATGTTCTCAAAGAGAAAAGGAGAACAAATTATGAAACATGAATGGCGAAAACATGAAAAAGAGTTATATGGAGCAAAACAGTCACCACGCCTTGTAAACCTTCCTAAACAACAGTTTATTATGATTAATGGTAAAGGTGACCCAAACCAAAAAGAGTTTTCAGATAAAGTGTCCGCTTTATTTTCGTTGGCATATGCCATAAAAATGAGGTATAAAAAAGCTCCTACCTTGGAAGACATAAATGATTACACAGTGTACCCATTAGAAGCAGTTTGGAAAACGGTAGATGACAATAAAATTTTAGATAAAAATCACCTTGAATATATCGCTATGATACGTCAGCCGAATTTTATCACAGAAAATATGTTTTTGACAGCATTGGAACATACTAGCCGTAAAAAGCCTAATGCACTTTATGAGCAAATTTATTTTGAGACAATCCCTGCTGAAAATTGTGTAGAAATTCTTCACATAGGTGCTTATGATGATGAACCTATCTCTTTTCAAAAAATGGATTTATTTGCTAAAGAAACTAATGTAAAGCGTTCAAAAAATTATCATAGAGAAATTTACTTGAATAATGAAAATCGTGTTAGCAAAGATAAGCTCAAAACCATTTTGTGCTATCCTATTGAATAATGACTGGATGCTACTTTAGCATCATTTACCTAAAATACCCCTAGACTAGTATTGGTACTAATTTAGGGGTGTTTTTTAATATCAAATATTACAAGCTTGCAAACGATAGCGGACAACGACACTTGAATAATGGTAGATAATGCAAGCGAGATTTAGCGTTACTATCCAGATAGTTTTTTCATGTGTAAAATGATATAAAATAGCTGTCGTGATAGCGCCGATGACAAAACTAATAACAACAAGGGAGTAATTGATAGCTTGGCGCTTCATAGCACACGTTTTTTCATCGGCATTAAAATACTGATGCCAAGCTGTTATCATTTTACGGTAATTCCCAGACGTCATCAGAATAGAATAAGCGTGTGATTCAATCTGACTACCTGAAAATGTCAAGGTTAATAGCCCAGTTGCTAGTGCCAGCAAGACAACCCAAAGTAAACGAATATCTGGCAATAGTGGCAAAATCATTGTGACAATCAACAACGGTAGCAGAGCATAAACTCTCCAAAATGCTGTTTTGGCATTGGCACGCACATGCAAACCAAACATGAAACCAATCGAGAAGAAAAGAACAGAAAACAAGCGAATCAGCGTTTGCTGCAATGGACTATGACTAATATCGGCGATTAGAAAAAGAATATTACCAGTCTGAGTTGCGACCAAGGTGTCGAATTGTATTTGACAATAGACATCTAAAGCGCCTCCCAAAAAGCCAAGTAAAATGGCCTCAAAGCGACTGTTTTGAGGCATATATTCTAATTCATTCACATCATTTCCTTCTTTCTACAATAAGCTCAATACTTTTATTGTAGCACTTTCTCAAACAGCTAACTAGCTCATTTTCAGAAAAAATGACACTTATTTCAAAATCAACTGGTCGCCTGCCAGAAAACTTTTCTGAAAGTCCTCGACAGGATGAAAATATTGTTTGCCAAACTCATCAATTAATCCGTGGAATTCTTGTGCATCCGCAAAGGTAAATGGTTGCGGAAGTTCTGCAAGCAATATTGCTAAGCTTTTATAGTCAGTTAAATCATTAATTCCTAATTGTGTAAATAATGTACGAGCGTATTTATCAGCGATAAATTGCGGCTGGTCAAAGATATAAGCCATGAGAACATCAGCAGTTTCTGGTCCAACACCGTGCAAAGACAATAAGACTTTTCGCAGTGAGCTACCATATTGTTGAACAATCTTTGCGGGATTTTCCTCATGCGCCAAATACCAACTAGCTACTTCTTGAATAGCCTTGCTTTTATTTTTCATAAAACCAGCAGGGCGGACAAGTTCTTCTAAGTTTTCTTTAGGTATATTCACCAGCACTTGCAAATCGTAGTTGCTAGCTGCTCTGATAAGTTGTGAAGCCCTAGTAGCGTTTAATTCAGTCGTATTTTGAATGAGAATAGCCTCAATGATGATTTGTTGCTTGGAATCAGCAGGCCACCAATTCGTTGCTCCCATATGTGTTAGCATTTTTTGATAAAGATTATAAAGTGTGAGTTGCATATCATTATCCTTTGTAAACTTTTTAGTTATTCTATTTTATCAAAATACCATAGAAAAAGCCCAACTTCTGTGAGTTGAGCTTAATAGGAGTGTTTAAAATACGGATTATTTTTCGCTGATGACTAGTTCTCCGTCAACCATGTCAGCTTTAAGGTGTCTAACCTCTGTGTGATCGAGATAGAAATCAGTGATTTTATCGCGGATTTCTTGTTCAATGACACGGCGGAGTGGTCGAACACCCATGGCTTCATCATAACCTTCTTCGATAAGGTGTTGTTTAGCAGCATCACTAACCACCAAATCAATGCCTTTCTTGGCAATAGTCTTGCTAACTTCGTCAAGCATTAAGTCAACAATGTCGTTCAAATCTTCTTTAGTCAAGTGAGAGAATTCAATAATGCCGTTGAAACGGTTAAGAAATTCAGGGCGGAAGTATGGGGCGATACGATCCATAATTTTCTTGTCTTTATCATCTTGACCAGTCAAAGCTTCATTGCCAAATCCGGCATTAGAGGTAGCAATGATGACGGTATTTTTAAAGTTAATCGTATTACCTTGACCGTCTGTCAAACGACCATCATCCAAAACTTGGAGAAGAAGTGTGATGACTTGAGGGTCAGCTTTTTCAATTTCATCAAGAAGAATAATTGAGTATGGGTTACGACGAACACGTTCAGTAAGCGTGTTGCTATTGTCGTCGTAGCCAACATAGCCAGCAGTTGTACCGATTAATTTAGAAACGGCTGTGCGATCAGAGTATTCAGACATATCAAGGCGGATAATAGCATCTTTTGAGCCAAACATATCAAGGGCTAATTGTTTAGCAAGCTCTGTCTTACCAACGCCAGTAGGACCGACAAAGAGGAAACTACCAATTGGTCGATTACCTTCGTCAAAGCCAGCACGGTTACGACGAATGGCACGTGAGACGGCTTCAACAGCCTCATCTTGTCCTATGACTTTACCTTTCAAACGGCTAGCTAATTCTTTCAAGCGTTCAATATCACTTGCTCCCATATTTGACACGGGAACACCAGTTAATCGTTCGACAGATTCTGCCACATCATTAACGGTAGCTGTAACTTTTTGCCCTTCCGTATGGTTGTCAATTTGTTTTTGCAATTCTTCGATACGAACCTTGGCATTGAGAGCTGCTTCATAATCTTCTTTAGCCACAGCATTTTCTTGTTTTTCTTTTTGGTCTGCAATTTCCTTTTCAAGAGATTTGACATCAGTTGCAGGGTGTTGAGCAGCCAAATGAGCAGCAGTCATATCAATCAAGTCAATAGCTTTATCTGGTAAACTACGTTGTGGGATATATTGAATTGAAAAATCAACAGCGGCTTTTAACACATTATCGGGGAGAATAACGTTGTGGTGTTTTTCATATAAATCACGAATTCCCATTAAAATGTTAAAGCTATCTTGAGCAGAAGGAGCATTTACTTTAACTTCGTTGAAACGGCGAGCGAGCGCAGCATTTTTCAAAATAGTATTACGATACTCGTCTTGAGTTGTTGCACCGATAACGGTCAATTCACCACGAGAAAGTGCAGGTTTGAGAATGTCAGCTAAGCCTTTCGAACCAGAGTCGCCACCAGTTGACCCTGCGCCTAAAATTTGGTGGATTTCATCAAAGAAGAGAATGATATTACCAGCGTCTTTAACTTCTTTGACAAGGTTTTGGATATTTTCTTCAAAAGCACCACGATATTGTGTGCCAGCTTCAAGACCAGAAATATCAATAGAAATAATTTCTTTATTTTTGATAGCTGCTGGCACATCACCATTGACAATAGCTTGCGCTAAGCCTTCGACAACGGCTGTTTTACCAACACCTGCATCCCCAACAAGGACAGGATTGTTTTTAGTACGACGTGACAAGATTTCAGCAGTTTCTTGGATTTCTTTGTTACGTCCAATAACAGGGTCGAGTTCGTTAGCGCGTGCGCGTTCGGTCAAGTTTGTTCCTAATTTTGCCAAGATACCATCTTCTTTAGGAGCAGAACTAGGCGCCCCTTCTTGGTATTCCGCGTTTCCAGGGAGGTTACCTGTTTGGCGATATTGTGCAAATTCTTCAGGAGTAACTTCGCGCCCATTAATCAAATAGCGTCTGTTTTCTGAATTGTACCCGCCCATGTTACTCATAAGTTCGTTAAAAATATCATCCATATTTCCAAAAGGATTTCTTCCGTAAAAATTATTATTTGCCATAAATATTACCTCTTTTCAATCATATTTTCTAAAGTGATACTATTGTACGATTTAGTATCTGGAAGGTTAAATCTCTTTAGTCTTTACAAATCGTAGTAGAGAGGTCGCACTTAAAGAGATTTCTTAATTGTTCCTATCAATCACCTTCTGATACTATAATATACTATTGGTCAGAAAAAGTCAAATATTTATATGCAAAAAATATGATTTTTTTAAAAGGAAGCGTTTTATACGAAGCTAAACCGATACTATAATCTGTTTTTGAATTTCCCCATCTTTAAAGGATATTTAAAAACGCCAAATTTCAAGTTCAAATTAGCCAGTCTGTAAAAACTCTTTAGGAGATTTATAATTGAATAGTTTCTTTGGATAGTTGTTAATCCAGTTTTCAATAAATGCGACTTGTTGTTGAGTCGCATTTTTGCTTCCCTTAGGCAACCAACGCCGGATGAGTCTATTATGATTCTCATTAGTACCACGCTCCCAAGAAGAATACGGGTGGGCATAGTAGATATGAGTAGGGTCAAAAACTTCTGCTAAACGACTGAACTCAGCCCCGTTATCAGCTGTGATAGAGTTCATTTGATAATCCTTGAGGATTGCTTTCAGAGCTTGATTGACTGAAAACGCGGACTTATCGGGAATGAGTCGAATGATTTGATAACGACTCTTTCTATCGGTTAGAGTCAACAGACACTCGTTTT